>ERZ802830.1205-NODE-1205-length-24971-cov-28.845_pt1 | contig 24971 bp, 32 predicted proteins | sample MGYA00345654_ERZ802830 | MGnify/ENA primary metagenome ERZ802830 (study PRJEB30503, sample SAMEA104212375) | marine metagenome | biome: Westerlies Biome; feature: [SRF] surface water layer (ENVO:00010504) within the epipelagic zone...; material: water...
GAAACTGAGACCCCTCAACTACCCAAAACAGAGGTTGTTCCAGCTGTTGTTGAGGCACCAACGCCAATCACAAGGCTTACAACGCAAGAACCTGCAAAACCACCACCAACTCCGTCTCCAGTCGCCATCTCACAACCGGTTCAAGCCGAACCAGTTCAAAATCCTGCAAACCCCAGCCCACCATCAGGTCTCGACCGACAGGCTAAAAATCTGGCTGATTTTTTTAATGGCCAGGTTCTGGACGTGGATACCGACGGAATCAACTAACCCAGCATTTCTCCAAGGATGTCGGTTTCACGCAGGCTCAAATAGCGAATCGCCTGCCGCCCGGCCCAGGAGTAAGCCACATGCAACTCACCGGGGCGTCCCTCCAACAAGGTTGGATAGGCCAGCTGCCCATTGAGATCCCAGTTCATTGGTCCACAAAACCCAAAACCGGTATCGATGTCGCGAATCCATGGCCAGCTTTGGCCATCGTCCGCACTGATCGCAATCGATAAGGGCCAGCGGGTGCGGGGCCAGCGTGCTTCGCCCCAAGCCGACGATGCATCAGGGTCGTTTGGGTCTGGCAGAAAACCAAACCGGTTGAAAATCAAGGCCAAACGACCACTCACCAAACGACAGGCCTGGATTGAACTGTTGTTGTTGGGTAAGTCAGTGGGATGAGGCGAACTCCAACTCAGTCCGGCATCCTCACTAGCACTGCAGTAAATCCAATCCGCCAGGCGACTGCGAAGGAACTGGTGCAGCGTTGCGCCATCCGCTGAAGGAACAATCGAACCATGCACTCGCCCGGTGCTTTCAGGGACAGCCAAGGGGGAACCCATCGGAGCCCCGGCGGCATTCAACTGCAACACCTCAGAGTGATCGTGACCAAATGAACCGCCCTCTTCGAGGCTTCGGTAGATCGGCAGCAACCAGGTGCCATCCGCCAGTCGATGGGGAGGATGACGACAGAAAGCAGGAGCTTCGATGAGATCTTTGCAAGCTGACCAGGCCTGACCCTCCCAACTCTCCGGACGACCAAGATCGATCGCCTCCACCTGCAGGGTTTGATGGCGGAGAACGGCCGTCCATTGCATCGAAAAACTGGACTGCGACTCAGTCCAAGACCGATCTGATGGATCTCTCACCCGTTGGGCAGAGTGGATCAGATGCAAAACCCCATCTGAAACGAAGAGCAAAGGGTTCTGCTCAGAACGCTCTAGATCCTGGGAAATGCATTGAGGAACGCCCCAACTCCCTTGTTCAGATGACAACAAGCAGAGATAGACAGACATCCCAGCCGTGCCCTCTCCACCCCCCGCCATCCAGACGCAGCCCAGGAGATCTGGACGGATCCAACACAGCTGAGGTGCGTGATTCTGATCCCCCATCGGCTCCAACAACGACCAAGCACCCAGCTCGAACGGGGTGACCAGAATCTGCCCCCAAGCCAAATCCTCGTGGCGATCAATGGCGTGGGCGAAAGCCGAAAGCATTAAGCCTGTACTGGCAATTCACCACCATGGCTTGTCTTCGCCCAAACCAAACGCTTCGGCAAAACGGCCATTTTCAACGCCACCCAGGGAATCACCACGAACCAATGGCCGAGATACGTAATCGCCACCAACAAGTTCCACAACCCAGGAGCCGGAATCGACGGGCCTTGGTTCACGCCGCGACAACCGCGTAGGTAGGCCAACGCCGACACACTGAACGCCACGATCGATAAGGGCCAGTAGGTGGGGGGAGTACGCGTGATCACGCTGGTGCTCAAATCGGCAAAGGACACCACAGGCAACCCGTACTGGAGCAGAAAGAAGCAGGCCAAATCCCAACGCTGACGAGCACTGAGTTGAGATGAGGTCAACGTTGACCAGTAGTCAAAAAACCGCTGCAAACCACCTTCCGCCCAGCGTTGCCGCTGCTTCCAGAGCGCTGTCAGCCCTGGCACGGCCTCCTCCTGGACCGGTGGATCCCAAAGGATCCCCACGAGGGCGCCATGGGTCAACAATCGAAAACTGAGATCCAAGTCGTCGGTGACGGTGTCTTCGTTGAACCCTCCACTGGCCTCCAACATTGAGCGTTGAATCAACTGACCGTTCCCCCGCAGTTCGACAACCCCACCGCCCGTCAGGCGACCGGTCTGAATCACGGCATCCAGGGCCATCTCCATCGCTTGGGATCGCGTCAGCCAGTTGCGATCGGCATCGATCACAGCTTTACGCAGCTGAACCGCCGACCATCCGCCCTCCAGTGCATAGGGAACGAGCCGTTCGAGCAGGTCGTCCTGCAACTGAGCATCCGCATCAAGAACCAACAACCACTCCCCTTTGAGCTGGGCAAGGGCCGTGTTCAACGCTCCAGACTTGCCGCCACCGGCATCGCGAGGCCGGTGAATCACGTTCAAGCTTGGGTGATTCTCAGCCAGGGCATCGAGCAGGGCTGGCGTTTGATCCAGGCTTCCATCGTCGATCACCCACGTGGAAAGCCGATCAGTTGGATAACGCAGAGCCGTGAGCCGCTCAACCAAGCGAGCCACCACAGCCTCTTCGTCCCGAGCGGCCACCACCACATCAAGCGTTGGGAACTCGCGAACCGGTAAGAGCTCCGAAGTTGACGCACCCAAGGAGCTTGGCCCTCGAACCAACTCAGCGCGCAACACGGTGCGAAGGGCATAGCCGCCCAGCATCAGCGCCAGGCTGATGGCGGGCCAGAGCGAGCGGGCGGAATCAAGCCAATGGGGCGCTGCACCAGCACAACCGCAGGCGAACAAAAACGCTGCAGACTTCGCCCTGCGGTGATCACCAGTCGCAGCGGTTGACGTCATGCACCGATCTAGGTGGGCAGGACTCTAAGGGGACTGCACACGCGCAGGGAGAGGTCCGTAGACAGTCCCCGGGTAGTAATGACGCAGGATCCGTTCTGTGGACCATCCCCGCCAGGCCAAATCGATGGCCCCCGCCTGAGACAAGCCAGCGCCGTGGCCGAAACCACCGCCCCGGATGAGCCAGCGATCCCAACCCTGGGGCTCAATCACGAACAGAGTGCTCGGCAAACGACGCAAAGTGCGTCGAATCCGATCCAAGCGCAAAACGACTGGCTCCGCCTCACCGGAACCGGCAATCTGCAACGCCAACACCCGACCACTCGTACCCCGCTGCAACGCGTTCAATCGCAACGGTGATTGCAACGCTTGAGCCGGAGCACCAATCGCCTGGCGAATTTCATCAGCCGTGATCACACGACTCCAACGAAACAAGGGGTGTTGCGCTCCATAGGCTCCTGAACGGTCCATCAGAAGAGATGACACCTTTTGAGGCCGTTGCAGCGGGATGGCATGGCGCTCCCGCCAACCCTCATCTCCATCGACCTTGGCCACCAAGTAGGGCTGAGGCTTCATCGCCCAAGCTTCTGGTCCCGCGGCCATGACACCCCCATTCGTGGCGTGATACACCGCACTAATTGGACGTCCAGCACGACTGAGCAATCGACCACTGGTGGCTGTGATCGCTTGCCGAACCGCTGCCCCCGCTGAGCGCGGATCGCTGTACACCTGGCATTGGGTATCGCTGCAAAGGTGATAACCATCGATGTTGAAGCGATGGCTGTTGGCCAAAGCCCAAGTCCGAGCCAACACGGTTTGGGCCTGCAAGGCCGCAACGGGTGACGAGGCGCCAATTTCATGGGGCACCACCCCTTCGAGATATCGCTCAACAGCTACCTGTTCAATCAGTGTCCAACTTCCATAGGCATCCGGCTGAAGACGGAACGGTCCACGGAACACCCCACGGTTCCAACGCAAGCCGTCGGGGGCTGCAATCTGCAGAGGCCCCTTAATGGGCTGTACACCCTCGGGGGTCTCCAACGTCGGTTCAACCGTGGCGTGGACACGACGCGTCCAGTCGCGCACCTGGGCCCCTTCCGGAACCATCGAACCCTGAGGAGCCCAAACCTCCCAGTCGTTGGGATGGGCCACAGATACCGTCACCCCCAACTCTCGCCAGCGCTGAGCAAAGCGCTCCGCCGATTCGAAACTCGCAAACGGGCCAGCAATCCGTCGGGCCAGCGTTACCGGCTCTGGCAATGCCACCGATTGCCAGCGCACGGTGAAACTGGCAGCCGTCCAACTCCGCCCGGCCCCGTCTTCAAGTGTGAGCGGAGCACCGGCACTCGATAGCTGAAGCGGCATCGCCGCTGGATGGGAACCGAGATGATCCTGGAGGGCCACCCAGAGAACGGGCTCCGCCCGAGACAACTGCGGAGGGCGGGGAACCGAGCGATGGGTGGCCGGTGCCACGACGACCGGCACCTCATCGGATGGTGATGGGGCAGCCAGCTCGCTGGACCCACAACCGGAGGCGAGCCCGAGAAGCATCGAAAACGACAACAGCCGAATCATCTACAAAAGGCGCACCGGGACGTATTGTTGTTGTTTGTGCCCCGTTCGAGCAGAGCAATGCCCAAGCTGAAGACCCGCAAAGCTGCCGCCAAGCGGTTCAAAGCAACCGGCACTGGCAAGTTCATGCGTCGTCGCGCCTTTCACAACCACCTGCTGGACCACAAAACTCCGAAGCAGAAACGTCACCTCGGCACCAAGGCCGTTGTTGATCGCACCGATGTTGAGCGCGTCACATTGATGATGCCCTACGCCTGAGCAGAGACGCTCTCGCCCACTGTTCGTTCCACCTGATCTAACCCTTTCCCTCTATGGCCCGCGTTAAGAGAGGCAATGTTGCCCGTAAGCGCCGCAATAAAATCCTGAGGCTTGCCCGCGGCTTCCGCGGTGGCAATGGCACCCAATTCCGCACCGCAAACCAGCGGGTGATGAAGGCCCTTTGCAATGCCTACCGCGACCGCCGTCGCCGCAAGCGCGACTTCCGTCGGTTGTGGATTGCACGGATTAATGCTGCAGCTCGCATCAACGGAGTGAGCTATAGCCGTCTCATGGGTGGCTTGAAAAAAGCAGACGTCCGCATTAACCGCAAGATGCTGGCGCAACTGGCTGTCGCAGATCCCACCAGTTTCACCACTGTGGTGACTGCAGCGAAGAGCTGATCCAAATCTGTGAATCTGCTGCCCCAGACCTATCTGCTGGGCCTGGTCGGCCTGCTCACCGTCGTTGCGGTGATCGTGGGCCGACAGCTCCTTCGTGTTCGTCGCGATGAAGCGCGTTTCGTTCAACTCGAACAAGCTGGTACTGCAGCCTCACGGCAGTCTGCAGACCTCTATGAACTGGGTTCGGTTCAGTTACGAAAACGCCTCTACCCCCAAGCTGCCGCAACGCTCAAGCAGGCCTTAAAAAGGCTGAGCGACGAGCCCAATGAAGCGCGGGCATTGATTGAAAACGCCCTTGGCTTTGCCCTTGCCGCGCAAAAGGATTACGACACCGCCATCAAGCATTACAAATTGGCCTTAAGGGCTAAAGAAGATTATCCAGTTGCAATCAATAATCTCGCGTTTGCTCAAGAAAAACTTCTCAAATACGAAGAAGCAATTGCACTTTACAAGAAAACATTAGAACTGGAGCCAAATAATTCAACAGCCAAAAAAGGTATCAAAAAACTCAAAAAGCGTTCTTAATCACCCTCTGATTTCAACGTTTTACCAAAGTGGTTGAATCGGCAACTCAGCCTGACACGTGCTCATTAGTGCCAAACGTCCTCCTAAGCCAGCACTCGGGTCAACGTCGTTGATCAAGCGTGGGGATTGCCAACCCGTGGGGCTAAAACCCTGCAAGCCAAGAAACACCCCACCGGGTTCAACGCCTGCAATCAATTCATCACTCAAGGGGATTAAATCCAGTTGATCTGACTTGGCATGAAGATTGCCTTGCACCGGTGTTGTGACAGAGCCCAGTGTCATGGTTCCCCGCAAATCAACGATCTGACCAATCGCCTTGAGATCTGATAAGTCCAACGTCACATCAACCGTTGGAGACCCATCAAACGGTTGGAATGTTCCACACCATTGACGCGGAAGAGTCGTGACAAGCTCAGCGGCCCGAGCGACAGGATCAAAACTCTCCACCTGGTTTTGGTCCACTTCAAGCGGGATCGCCAATTGAATCGGATCAAGCGGCAGTTGTGGATTGGTTTGAAACGGAACCTGACTGCCAACAGGTAGATCCATGGCAAGCAGGAAGGGCATGGAAGACAAGGGATGATGGTTGCACGGTAGGCCCTTTTGCTCAGACGCGTCATGGTTTCCACCTCCAACGGATCTGACCCCTTAACCATCGGCGGCCGCCTATTTAGTTGCCGCTTATTGACCGGAACAGGCAAATACCCATCCATCGACTCCATGCAAAGCAGCATTGAGCGTTCCGCTTGCGAGATGGTGACCGTGGCCGTACGCCGGGTTCAAACAGGAGCCGCAGGCCATGCAGGACTCATGGAAGCCATCGATTGGTCGCGCATCTGGATGCTTCCCAACACAGCAGGTTGCACCAATGCTGAGGAAGCCATTCGGGTTGCACGACTGGGACGAGAACTCGCCAAATTGGCTGGCCAAGAGGACAACAACTTCATCAAGCTGGAGGTGATTCCAGACAGCCGACATCTCCTACCCGATCCGATTGGGACGCTTCAGGCCGCGGAAGCCCTGGTGAAAGAGGGATTCACAGTGCTGCCCTACATCAATGCAGACCCTTTACTCGCCCAACGCCTGGAAGAGGTGGGTTGCGCCACAGTGATGCCTCTGGGGTCCCCCATCGGGTCAGGCCAAGGGCTCAACAACGCCGCCAACATCGCCCTAATCATTGAAAACGCGAAAGTTCCTGTCGTTGTTGACGCCGGCATCGGCGTCCCCAGCGAGGCCGCCCAAGCCATGGAGATGGGGGCCGATGCCGTGTTGGTCAACAGCGCAATTGCCCTTGCCGGCGATCCCCCATCCATGGCTGAAGCGATGGGGAAAGCGGTGATCGCTGGTCGCATGGCCTACAGCTCAGGCCGGCTGCCACGACGGGGCCAAGCCTCCGCTAGCTCACCGACCACCGGACTGATTTCAGGTAAAGACAAATGAAGGGAGATCAAGTCTGCGTAACAAACCATGGCGGTAAGCATTTGAACTCATAAGGTCCGGAAAATCACCTTGGATCCATGCAGGTCACTACGGAAGATGGCGGTCTTTTGAACGCTTTTGCCAAAGAGCCCCGCATGGAAGTGATGGATCAAAACGCCAGCAGAGACCGCAATCGCAGCTCCCTGATGATGCTCATCGGCGGTTCCATCCTCGTGACTGGACTCATTGCAATCACCGTGGTCATCAGCTGACCAAACACGAGTAAAAAAATCCCTGTAGTAGCTTGCCCCCACTGAGCGTTTTGCTCGTTCCAGCAGGAGTTTGGGGTGAAGGTTCTCGTTCTCGGCGGTGACGGCTTCTGCGGCTGGCCCTGTGCTGTGAACTTGGCGGATCAAGGCCATGAGGTCTTGATCGTGGACAACCTCAGTCGTCGCAAGATCGACGTCGATCTGGAGGTTGACTCATTAACGCCGATCACCAGCATCGGAGAGCGACTTCAAGCATGGGAAGAGATCGGTGGCAAGCCGATGCGCTTCATCCATATGGACGTTGCACACGAATACCAGCGCTTGCTCGATTTACTTCGGGATGAGAAACCCAACTCCGTTGTTCACTTCGCCGAACAGCGCGCTGCGCCCTACTCGATGAAGAGCAGCGCCACCAAGCGCTACACCGTTGATAACAACGTCAACGGCACCCACAACCTGCTTGCCGCCATCGTCGAGTCCGGTCTCGATATTCATGTGGTGCACCTCGGCACGATGGGGGTCTATGGCTACGGATCCCATCGTGGGGCGACCATTCCAGAGGGCTACCTGAAGGTAGAAGTGCCCCAGCCGGATGGCAGCCGGTTTGAAGAGGAAATCCTGCATCCGGCTAGCCCCGGAAGCGTTTATCACATGACCAAGACGCTGGATCAGCTGCTTTTCCTCTACTACAACAAAAACGACAAAGTTCGAATCACAGATCTGCACCAAGGCATTGTCTGGGGCACCAACACGGAAGCCACCGATCGCGATCCACGCCTCACCAACCGCTTCGACTACGACGGCGACTACGGAACGGTGCTGAACCGCTTCCTGATGCAAGCCGCCATCGGCTACCCCCTCACCGTGCATGGCACCGGTGGCCAAACCCGAGCCTTCATTCACATCCGAGACTCGGTGAAGTGCGTGCAAATTGCACTCGATAATCCTCCTGAACAAGGAGAGCGGGTCAAAATCTTCAACCAAATGACCGAGAGTCATCAGGTGGGTGAACTGGCCAACAAGGTGGCCGCTCTCACCGGAGCCAAGGTGAACAATCTGCCCAATCCCCGCAATGAAGCCGTCGAAAACGATTTGATCGTCGACAACCGCTGCTTTATCGAACTCGGGCTGAATCCCACCACCCTGGACGATGGATTACTGAAGGAGGTTGTGGAAATTGCAACCAAATACTCCGATCGCTGCGATCGCAACCGGATCCTTTGCACCTCCGCTTGGACCAAAGACCAAGCCAAGGCCATCGGCAACGCCTCCTAAATCAGGCCTCTCCATTGAAAATCGCCTTTTTCACCGAAACCTTCCTCCCCAAGGTCGATGGCATCGTCACCCGGCTCACCAAAACGGTGAAACACCTGGTGGATGCCGGTGATGAGGTGGTGGTGTTTTGCCCTGAAGGCTGTCCAGATGAGTACATGGGTGCTCGCTTAATCGGCGTTCCGGCGATGCCTTTGCCGCTTTACCCCGAGCTCAAGTTGGCCTTGCCGCGGCCCGCCGTGTCGGACGCGATTGACACGTTCCAACCGGACCTCATTCATGTGGTGAACCCTGCTGTGCTGGGGTTAGGCGGAATCTGGTTGGCCAAGACAAAAAATATTCCGTTGATCGCCAGTTATCACACCCATCTTCCGAAATATCTTGAGCATTACGGCATGGGCATGCTCGAACCCTTGCTCTGGGAATTGCTTAAGGCCGCTCACAACCAGGCCTTACTCAACCTGTGCACCTCGACGGCGATGGTGCAAGAACTCAGCGATAAAGGCATCCAACACACAGCGCTCTGGCAGCGCGGAGTCGATACGGAGCTCTTCCGTCCGGCCCTAAGAAGCAATGCCATGCGGCACCGTTTGCTGGGAGGCCATGACGATCGTGGCGCCTTGCTGCTCTACGTCGGTCGTCTATCAGCGGAAAAGCAGATCGAACGCATTCGTCCGGTGCTCGAAGCTCTACCTGACACCCGCCTTGCTCTTGTGGGCGACGGCCCCCATCGGCAGCAACTGGAAAAGCACTTTGCGGGCACAGCCACCACCTTTGTGGGGTACCTGGCAGGCGAAGACTTGGCGGGCGCTTACGCCAGTGGCGATGCTTTTCTCTTCCCCTCGAGTACTGAAACCCTCGGACTCGTGCTCCTTGAGGCCATGGCGGCCGGATGTCCCGTGGTCGGTGCCAACCGAGGCGGCATTCCCGACATCATTTCGGACGGCGTCAACGGTTGCCTGTACGAACCAGATGGGGACGACGGAGGTGCCGCAAGCTTGATTCAGGCCACACAACGGTTGCTGGGCAACGACTTAGAGCGTCAGTCGTTGCGGAGTGCAGCACGGTCCGAAGCCGAGCGCTGGGGCTGGGCTGGCGCCACCGAACAACTACGGGGCTATTACCGCGACGTCCTCAGCCAAGGGACTCTGGACGCCGCTGCTTAAAGGCTCAGTCTTTTTTGCGGGATTGTTCCCACGCAGCAAGCACTTTCTTCGCCATCGGCAAGGCGTGAACGGACCCACCTCCTGGGGTGTTCTGAGCGAAGGCCACAACAACAATTTTGCCGTCGGGATACGGGGCATAACAACCAAACCAGGCATGGTCTGGTCCGCCGGTGCTGTCTTCAGCAGTCCCCGTTTTTCCTGCAGCAGGGGGAATCCCTGGGCCGTTCAAGCCATAGCCCGTGCCGTCTTCCACCACCTTGCGCAAACCCTTTCGGATCGTGGTCAACGTGGATGGCTTGATCAGGACAGCGCGCCGATACTTCGGCGCCATCCAATCGATCTCACCCTTCGCTAGGTGCGGCGTTACCAACCAACCACCATTGGCAAACACGGCGTAGGCACGGGCCAACTGCAACGGCGTGATCTGCACCACCGACTGACCGATGGACGCGCTGGCCATGTCTTCAGGGATCCAAGGGGTACTGCCAGGGTCGGCCCAGCCACGGCCCTTCTCGGCCCAATCTTCATCACCAACGAGACCCACACTTTCTTCCCAATCAATCTCGATCCCAGTTTTTTGCTGAAAGCCAAGTTGATTCGCCGCCTGTTTTAGGGCCCGAGATCCCACGCCAACACCAACCTGGTAGAAAAAAGTGTTGCTGGAAAAACGCAAGGCGTCGGCATAGCCGATATGACCAAAACCAGCGCCGTTGTGATCAGGGAAACAATGGCCTCCATAGGTGATGCAAGCTTTGGTGTGAAGCTTGGTTGTTGGCGGGAACTTCCCCGATTCCATCCCGGCCATCGCTGTGACAGGCTTCCAGGTGCTGCCAGGGTCGTAGGGATTCATCGCCCGACTCAACAGGGGCTTTTTCGGATTTAAAAAGAGTGCGTCGTACTCCTTTTGGGTTGTGATCAGCTTGGAGAAAAAGTTTGGATCAAAGCCAGGCTTACTTGCCAAGGCCAGTACAGCGCCCGTCTTGGCTTCCAACGCCACAACAGCCCCTCCAGGTTTGTCCGCCAACGCTTGCTCTGCAGCGCGTTGCAGATCTAAATCCAAGGTGAGCGTGAGATCTTGTCCCGACTCCGAAGGGCGGTCGCCAAGGTTGCGCTGCACTTCCCCCATCGCATTCACCTCCAACATCTGACCGCCCCACTTGCCGCGCAAATGGGTCTCATAGGCCGCTTCTACTCCGGTCCGACCAATACGATCACGGATTTTGTAGCCCTTCTCCACCAAGGTGTCGTACTCAGACTCCGTGATCGGTTGGGTGTATCCCAAAGCATGGGCAGCGAGGCTGCCATGGGGGTAGAAACGCAGAATGTCGACGTCCACTTGCGCCCCTCGCAAGCCCAAGGACTGCTCGCGAAAACGCAGAACCTGTTCTGGCTTGAGATCGAGCATCAAGGTCGTGCGATAGCCATCCCGATCTGTCCCGCGATCACGTCGCTGGTCCAACAGCAAAGGGTCCAGATTCAACAGTGATGCGAGTCGATTGCGTAATTCAGGCCAATCGGTATCACTCACCAAGCGTGGCTCGAGATACAGGGAATACGTGAGCTTGCTCGTGGCCAGGACACGACCCTTGCGATCCAACAGCCGTCCCCGAATCGGCGATCGCGGAACAAGGCGGATCCGGTTCTCATCAGCGAGTTCCTTGAACCGTGGCCCCTCCAGCAACTGCATCCACACCAGCCGACTGACCATGGCGGAGCAAAACACCAACACCACCATCAACAGCACCAGTGGCTGCTGCCGCAATCCGGCCTGACGCTGCTGGGCAGAAGCCATGCCTCAATCCGCCGGAAGCAACCGACGCAACGCATCCAGACGGTTCTCGATCCTTTGCAACGCCAGATTCAAATCATCTCGCTCATCGGAGGCTGTATTGGGCTCTTCAACAGAGACACTGACGGGCATCACCGGATTACCAAGCCCCGGACTGACGGAGTCCAATTGTTCACGGACATCGCGGGCGACAGGCTCACCCTCCTGGCGCAACTCAGCAATCGGATCCGTCGACCCTCCAGTGAACACCTCAGCGACACGCCCAGCCCCCCCCTGACGCGCCCGTTCGAACACCGCTAAGCCAACGGGAAGGACGTCCTGCATCAGCGACAAACGCAGTTGATCCAAAGGATTGTCGGAACCGGAATCAGTGGCCATCGGGCCCAGTCAACGAACTCCAGTCTGTCCTGAAGGCAGCGACAGTGTCGGACAAGCTGACTGCGCCGCTCCAAAGGACCAACCAGCTACTCCACCCAGCACCATGAGCATGACAAGAGGCACCAACGCTTTTTGGGTGGTGTCCATCGCGATCCATTCACGCCATTCACGCCAGACACGACTGCGCTCAAAGCGACGGGTTTCGCGATGTTCGTCCCGTTGACGTCTGCGGATCGCTTTATCGACCCAACGCTCAAACGCCCGCTTTTTGGTGATGGTCATCTTGCGTTCCACCTCCAACATCTGACCGGCCCCCAATTCCGGATGGAAGGTGCTGATCAAATCCAAGCTCTTGAGGAACATTTCCACTGCTCCGTCATAGACAGCGGTTTGATGCTCATCCAAACCAGTCCAATCGAGCTCTGGATAAAAACGGCTGCGATTGACTCGGGTCTGATCATCCGTGAGCTGACCCGGTTCCCGGAGCCAGCGATCGGTATTGCTATCGAACCGGCGCCAATACAAGAACGGATTGAGGTAAATCGTGCGGCCACCGAGCTGAATGCTGTCCTGCTGCAGCCGCCGCTGCAATTGCAGATCCTGCTGTTGAGTCGCCGTCACGAAGCCAAGGCCGGTGGCCCAAGGTATCGGCGATCGGCGATGGTCGCCAGCACCTCACTCATCGATTTTCGATGGGCGATGGGCGAGCTCCGGAGTGGGGCAACGCATTGCCACGGATGCGGTAGCCCCGTCGACGCAAAAAACGGCAAAGCGCAGCTTGCTCTTGGGGGACGGTGATATCAAACGCAAAAAAATTGTTTTTCCCAGCGAAGTAACTCCGCAAATCAGCGTCATGCCGCTGCCAGGCCTCGTGCCAATGCTGACGCAAGTCGTCCATCGTGAGGCTTGAATCCTCAAATGCCCGCTGCATTCGCTTCAAATAAGTGCGGGCATATTTACCGTTGCGATGGTTGAAGCGGGAATCGACCCAACGACTCACATCACGCGTGTTATAGATAAAACAAGACCCGGGATATTGCAGATCTAAAAGAGGGAAAAGGCGATAGGCATAGAACTCTCCACAAAGCTCCATATCGGTATAACCACAGTATTGATCAACACCATCGAGGAGTGGACGCGAAAAGATAAAATTTGCCTGAATGCGCTTCGCTAAACGACCTTTGTCGTAGTGAATCGAGCTATAGCCATTCTTATTGAGAAGCTTATTAAAGGATCGGGTTCCACATTTATTGTGGCCAATTAAAAAAATTCGTCGAGACGCATTAGCCCTGATTGGATGACCTTGCTGACGCAAAGTTCGACCAATCGCCCAAGGCCAAGCCAACGTGGGCATCATTCCCACTCAATCGTGCCGGGGGGCTTGCTAGTGATGTCCATCACCACACGGTTCACCCCTTTCACCTCGTTGACAATTCGATTCGAAATCGTCTCCATGAGGTCGTAAGGAAGACGCGACCAATCGGCCGTCATGCCGTCCTCACTGGACACACAACGCAGGACGATCGGCCAGGCATAGGTGCGCTGATCACCCATCACCCCCACAGAACGAACAGGCAATAAAACAGCGAAGGCCTGCCATATGTCGTGATAGAGCCCGGCATCACGAATCTCCTCCCGGACAATCAGATCAGCATCACGGAGGCAGTTGAGCTTTTCATCCGTCACTTCGCCAAGGATTCGAATCGCTAACCCAGGCCCTGGGAAAGGGTGACGCCTCACAATCTCCTCTGGCAACCCCAAATTGCGACCCACTTTGCGCACTTCGTCTTTAAACAATTTGCGAAGTGGTTCGACTAACTTAAATCGCAAATCTTTTGGCAAGCCGCCAACGTTGTGGTGGCTCTTGATCTTCACCGCCACACGCTCACCCGTTTTCGGATCAACGTTAGTACCTGCACTTTCAATCACATCGGGGTAGAGCGTGCCCTGAGCCAAATAATCAAATGGTCCGAGGCGCTTGCTCTCTTCCTCAAAAACTCGAATGAATTCCGTGCCAATGATCTTGCGTTTATCTTCCGGATCAGTAATGCCTTTTAGTTTGTCAATAAAGCGCTTACGTGCATTGATATATTCCACATTAATGTTGAATTTTTGATCAAAAAATTCCATCAAAAATTCAGGCTCTCCTTTCCGCATAAAGCCCTGATCAATGAACATGCAAGTGAGCTGATCACCAATCGCTTTTTTCAACAAAAAAGCGAGGGTTGAGGAGTCAACACCTCCAGAGAGAGCCAACAAAACCCGCTTTTGTCCCACCTGTTCACGCACCAAAGCCACCGCTTCATCAATGAAGGCATTGGTGGTCCAATCCTGCTCACAGCCACATATGTGATTCACAAAATTGCGAATCAACGCCATCCCACAGGTGGAATGCACCACCTCTGGATGAAACTGCACGCCGTAGAACTTGCGCTCAAGATTGGCGACGGCAGCTTCAGGCGTATTTGCGGTGTGGGCCAAACGCACGAAGCCCTCTGGCAAGGCCTTCACCGAGTCGCCATGGCTCATCCACATGGTTGAGCCGTTCTCGACGTTGTTGAGCAGGTCGGTGGGGTCATCCACCTCCAAAGGAGCCTTGCCGTATTCCGCCTTACCGGTGGCCGCCTCAACAGCACCCCCCAGCTGCTGAACCATCAGCTGCATGCCGTAACAAACCCCCAACACCGGGATACCGAGATCCCAAATCGCAGGATCACAAACCGGTGCATGCTCTGCGTACACCGAGCTCGGTCCACCACTCAAGATGATTCCCTTCGGGGCCATCCGACGCAGCTCATCCGCCGTAGTGCTGTATCCGATCACCACCGAAAACACCTCGGTTTCTCGGACACGACGGGCGATCAGTTCCGAATATTGAGAACCAAAGTCGAGGATGACGATGGCCGGCTGACGCTGACCGTCGGACGAGGGCTGGGACATCGATCCAGGGAGGTGTCGCGCTGCGACAAGCGTCAATCCATCAGCGTAAAGAAGCGCTCTCCCGCGACCGGTCCTCGCCAACGCAAATGGCGGTTGCGATCAAACAAAACGGCACCAATCCGCATTGGCCAATCTCCATAGCGGGCCACGTAAGCCTGGCTCCGTTGTTCAACGGCCAAGGCCAGCTGCTGCCCTAGCTGTTCTGCCATCGCTGGATTCACTGCCGCCAACTCCTTGAAGGCCTGCTCCACCGACGGGGCATGACGGAGCAACCGCAACTGCTGTAGCGACAGTCCTGCGTCCAAACCAAGGGCTGTGAGCACCTCCAAGCGCCCGTCGGCAAGGTGATGGTGTGTGTGGAAAATCCCACCAGCCAATTTGATTAATTTGCCGTGATAGCCCAGTAACAACAGGTTTTGGACCCCTGCCTCGGCTGCGGCCACGAGCACCGGACCCAGCCAATTCCCCACCTTCAGCAAGGGCGCCAATTGGGCCTGACGCGCCAAATCCAAACCATTTTCCCCAATCACCAAGATGAGATCGCCCCGGAATTCGGGATCTCCCGTGAGTTGGGCCAAATCCAACAACACCTGCTTCAGCTGGTCTGGCGCTGCACTGCGCTGCACCTCCGCTTGGGTACCAATCAAGGCCAGCCCATCCACCACCCCAAACGCCGCATTGCTCGTTCGCAAGGCAAGCTCTCGGCCCTTTGGAAGCACAACCTCAACCGTGAGGCCACGATCCAAGGGCAGGAGATTCCGCTCAAGAAGATCGCGGGCATAAGCCGAAACACAAAGATCGCCACCCGCCCCCCTCGTCCCGACGCCGGCTCCCGCCAACAGCGTGAGCCCCGCCTGCTTGTCAGGTGTCCAAGACACACGAACCCAAATTTCCAAATCACGGGTGAGGTCCAGGCCTGGACCTGGATCGCAACGGCTGATCGCCAAAGCCTGTTCACCACCATCCAGCCGTGCCGCTGAGATCACAGGCACCAGAAGGGGAGCGGGTCGATCAGGAAGGCTTACCGACGCCTGAGCAGCGAAGGGTTGACCGAGCAGAGCATCCAAGGACGCCTTTGCTGCTGCTGCGACCCAGACGGGAAGGGTCAGCCCTGAACTCACTGAATCTGGAGAGACGGTGTCGATGACGGATGCGGTGCTGTTTTCTAGAGTCGCGGATCGGCATTCCCCACGCCATGCAGGACAAACTCACCTTGATGATTCCGGGACCGACCCCGGTTCCCGAAACGGTGCTGAAGGCGATGGGACGTCATCCCATTGGTCACCGCAGCGGTGAGTTCCAAACCATCGTGCGACGCACGACGGAGCAATTGAAATGGCTGCATCAAACCAGCAGCGATGTGCTCGTGATCACGGGCAGTGGCACAGCAGCCATGGAAGCCGGAATGATTAATACCCTCAGCCGTGGCGACAAAGTTCTCTGTGGCGACAACGGCAAGTTCGGTGAGCGTTGGGTGAAGGTGGCTCGCGCCTACGGACTTGAGGTGGACGTGGTGACAGCGGAATGGGGACAACCGCTCGATACCGAAGCCTTCAGGGCTGCGCTTGAAGCCGATACCGAGAAGCAAATCAAGGCCGTCATCCTGACCCACTCGGAAACGTCCACGGGCGTTATCAACGACCTGGAGACCATTGCTCGTTACGTCAAAGCGCACGGGACCGCCCTGACGATTGCGGACTGCGTTACCAGCCTTGGCGCCTGCAACGTGCCCATGGATGCCTGGGGACTAGACGTGGTGGCCTCCGGATCCCAGAAGGGGTACATGCTTCCGCCGGGTCTCAGTTTTGTGGCGATGAGTGATCGCGCCTGGGCGGCATACGCAACGTCAGACCTTCCCAAGTTTTATTTGGATCTCGGCCCCTATCGGAAAACGGCTGCAAAAGACAGCAACCCCTTCACGCCAGCGGTCAACCTTTACTTCGGGCTTGAAGCGGCGCTCGACATGATGCAGAAAGAAGGGCTTGAGGCAATTTTTGCGCGCCATGCGCGTCATCGTGCGGCGGCCCAAGCAGGTATGGAGGCGATCGGTTTACCCCTCTTTGCAGCCCAAGGTCATGGCAGCCCCGCCATTACCGCCGTGGCTCCTGAGGGATTAGATGCAGAGCTTCTGCGTAAAACAGTGAAGGAGAAATTCGACATCCTTTTAGCCGGAGGACAAGATCACCTCAAAGGCAAAGTGTTTCGCATCGGGCATTTGGGATATGTGTGCGACCGGGATGTATTGACCGCAGTGTCGGCCATTGAAGCCACCTTGCAGTCATTAGGGCTGCACAAAGGCACAATGGGTTCCGGTGTTGCAGCAACATCTGCAGCACTAAGCTGACTAAAAAGTGAGTTGGTGAGAGCAATCTCACCTAATTGCGGGTGTAATTCAGTGGTAGAATGTCAGCTTCCCAAGCTGGACGTCGCCGGTTCGAATCCGGTCACCCGCTTTACAAATAGACGATCGACTAAGCGCGGGGCTTAATAATTTGCATGACCTGCGGACCAACTGCACCGGCGCGACGTTCATGGCTTAACGCTTTAAGAATGAGCGATCCTGCGTCTGAAGTTTGACCTGCTTCAGCACATTGACGAGCACGTTCAAATAAGTCGCGAGCTGCTATTTCATGGTCTTGTCGCTTGTCTGAAGTACTTTCAGATCGCACCAAAGTGAGAGGCAAAAGAAATTGATTTATATACTCGAATCATACTACCGGAAAGAAAATTTAACGCCAACGTATTTTTGAAAGTATGTTCGAAATTATCAACAGTAAAATTCTTCTAAGCAATATTCACTAGGTACCAGGCTCTTCTGCATTGCCACCTAGATCAGCGATGCGGTCCTGCAAGACACGGCAGCGCGTCTCATCTCCTTTGGCTTCGGCATGCGCCAAGGCGAATTCCAATTTTTCCAATTGGTGCCCGCCCTCAAGGAAACCGGATTTCGACCAGATGGTCATTCCATGCAGGGTGCGGGCTGGCTTGAGCGAATTACAAGCATGCGTGGCGGGAACGGTGATCGCCATAGTTGCCTTTCTTTTTATTTTGGCACCCAGGGCTACCCCTACGCGGCCTCTGGGAGCTCATCCTCGTCGTTTTGATCGTGCGATATCGCATCACAACCGTTGAGGTCTGTGCTCTCCAAGAGCTCTCGGGTTTCCCGCAACAAGGTTTCGATGCCATCCAACGTGGCCAATTCCTCGTCGGGCACATTGTTCACATCCTTGAGCTGCTGCCGAAGTTGGAGCTCCATCACCTCCTGCCGCTGTTCAATCTTCACCAGGCGCTGGGATAAAGCCGTGATCGTTTGCGCCAGATCTTCAGCGGTACGGGTGATCCGGAAAGACACAGATGACGTCATCAATCAAGCAATCACTGCACAAATGACAACACAAGAGCCGTGCTGCCTCAAGATCAAACTGATATGGCTGCAGAAATCTCGATGTCACCTCTGGCAACGCTGATGCTCTACTTGTTGGCCGGAACCAGCCTTGGGCTGCTGGCTCTCTTGAGTGGAATTCCGGCAGCACCCCTCGCTGGTGCACTACTTGGAGCCGGGATCGTGAGTATGAGCGGTCGGTTGGATCAAGCGGTGTGGCCAACAGGCACACGCACGATTCTCGAAATCGGTATTGGCACCGTGATTGGAACAGGGTTGACCCGGGCCTCCCTCGAACAATTGCAGGTCCTTTGGAGACCGGCCTTGCTGATCACGGTCACCCTTGTGCTGACGGGCATCGTGGTAGGCCTGTGGACCAGTCGCTTGCTTGGGATCGACCCCGTGGTGGCCTTACTCGGAGCTGCACCGGGAGGGATTAGCGGTATGAGTTTGGTCGGCGCTGAATTCGGAGTCGGCGCAGCCGTCGCCGCTCTGCATGCCGTCCGCTTGATCACCGTTCTGTTAGTGCTTCCTCTGGTGGTGCGACTGGTTCTCCCCTCGAACCTTGGACAACCCTGACCAGGACTCGACAATGCGCTTGTAATCGATACGTTGGGTCAATCTGATTCCGAGACCCATGCCCCGCTTCGGTCCTCAGCTCGTCTTCACCACCGTTGCACTGATCGGTGCACTGATGGGAGGCACCCAAGCAGTCCAGGCGGGCAAAACATCTGAAGACAAAGGAGCCAAGATTTATTGCTTCATGCGTTCGAGTGGCAACGACCACAGCGTGAGCTGGAACGCGGCCTACGCCGTGATCAAGCGCCAAGGCGGACAACTCTTTAAGACGTCGCCGGAACACGCCTCTGTGATGATCACAGAGGCCGTGGTGCAGGACCCCGGAAATTTCCCCGACTGCGGCCGATTCCTTGGTGATCTGTTCGGCGGATCCCCAGACAACGCAGCCACCACATCCCTTGGAACAAGCAGCACCGGCACAACAAACTCTGAGTCCAACAGGGTCGACGACGAGCGCTACAGCTACTAAACCCACCAGAGTCGCCGCACTCGTTCTGTCGTCTCTCCTGATCGGTTTAGCCGGCTGTCAGACCCAAAAAGCACCCACTCAAAATCAAAGGTCTATTTCCACTGAGACGAGCTGCTTAAAGCAGTACCAAATCTCCGAACCCAATCGTGCTCTTCAGGCCTGCAATGAGGCCATTGCTGCGACCCCTGATCAACCCGAGCTCCTGCGAGATCGGGCCTTCATCCACACCTTGAACGGCCAGCATCAGAGGGGCTGTGCGGATGTCGCCGCAGGCCTAAAGCTGATTCGTGAGTCGACAGCTCCGGTTGACCCGATGCTGAGCCATGAGTTGGAGGTGCGTCAGGCCACCTGCAAACACGCCCGGACCATCGCCGGCAACGACTGACGCTCCAAGCTTTGCCGACGGGGACCAAGAAGAACTTCGATCCGTTCGGCCTTGCTCGCCAACAAACCATCCACCAGCTGATCCGCGGGACCAAGTTGCAACCAATGGCAGGTGAGCCCATCACCCATCCCAAGGCGATGGCAGCGATCTTCGGCCTGCTCGAGATCACCAGGAGTCCAGGGCCTCTCCAAAAGCACAACATGTCGAGCGCGATGAAGAGTGAAGCCAAGGGATCCAGTGCCGTACGTCGCCAACAGGCAATTGCTTTTTCCCTGCTGAAAACGATCCACCGATTGCTGACGTTCAAGAGGACGCTGTCGTCCGGTCATCAGTTCCCCACCAATCCGTTGATGCAACAACTGAAGCGGTGCAATAAACGCGCTGAACAACACAACAGCGTGCCCCTGCTGATGCAGCTGGTACAACAACTGTTCGGCAGCAGACAGCTTGAATTCCGCAGCGATTTGACGCATCGCCGTTAACACCGCCAACGGCTCAGCATCGGAACGCACCTCACCGAGTTGGGCCCGACGGCGGTAGTCCTCCACCACTAAGTCCACCCGATGGTCAAAGCCAATGGACGTGTCGTCTGGCAAGACAATTGGGTGATGCTGACGCTGCTTTGGCGGGAGATCCACCACCTGCCGCTTGCGGCGGTGGAGGATCAAAGGACGCGTTAATCGACGCAACTCCTCCAACTGACTCACACCCGCTGCCTCCCAACGCTTCCCCGCCTTCCCTTCCCGCCAATGCCCTTGGCAATAGCGCTCCTCAAAAGTGCGCTGATCTCGGGCGATGGGGTGATCGATCGCTGCGAGCAGAGGAAAAAGCTGTGATGGACGACCATTTTTCATCGGTGTCCCGGTGAGCATCCAGATCGCCCGCAACCGAGGATGTCGAGCCAAACGAAGTAAACCCGCCGTGCGTTGAGCTTTCATGGACTGGGCGTAATGGGCCTCGTCAACAACAAGCAACGTGCCCGCCGCTGGCAGTGCATCGGGTAACCGCGCCCAACTCACCAACTGCAGCGGAAGGCCAACGGCATCCCCCTCTCGCCGCCAATGGGGATGAAGTCCCACCGGAGCTACCACCAAAACCCGCACCTCTGCGCAGCGCACCATGGCCCGCGCCGCCAACAGCACGGTGAGGGTTTTTCCAAGGCCCATTTCATCGGCCAAAACCGCCCCACGACGAGCCAAAAGCCAGCGGGCACCAGAGCGTTGATGCAACAGCGGCGTGCGACCGTCCGGAAGGCTTCGCTTCAAATCAGCCGCAGCGACAAGCTGCCGATGCTGAGGGAGCGGGGGGAGAGGCAGACGACTCCAAGCCAGCCATTCCTCTAAAGCGGCCGTGACTGTGAAACGGCGACCGAACTGCTGCTGGAGAATCCCAGCCGCGGCCAGGGGAAATTCCCAACCTCGGTGCGGCCCGTGCCAATGACCACGGGGGCGAATCCGACGCAGTTGCGCTTGTGTGACCGCGTCAAAAGGGCTCACCACCCGAATTAAGCCGGCGGGCGACAGATCAAGACAGCATCGACACGTGATCAATGTCGTGATCGACGCCCCCACAGGTAATCACCTTAATGACTTTGAAGACGACAGCGGAGATTCGTATCAAGTTTCACATCAACGTGTATAGATCGTCGAAAATGCAGCGCTCGACACATTGACTACACTGGCACTTAAGGCAAAATAACAACAACCGATCGATTCGGATGCACAACAGAGATGCAGTCTTTCTAGATGAACTCTGTCCTAAATTGCGCGTTCGAAGATGGCGACAATCACTCCATACTCATACCGGCAAAAGTTGTATTTATTGCGGCAAACCTTCTGAGTCAATTGATCACGTTGTTCCACGGGCCAAAGGTGGACTCAGCGTGACTGAAAACTGCGTACCCGCTTGCCTCTCCTGCAACGGGCAAAAATCAGATTCAGACGTTTTCGAGTGGTATCGGCAACAACGCTTTTACGACCCCCGTCGTGCGATGGCCATTCGCGCTTGGATCGACGGTGACATTCGCCTTGCCCTGCGCCTCTTGCAATGGGCTCAACCCGATCAGCCTCACGCACCGAAGACCCATCCACCAAAGGGCGACCCGACCATTGGGTTCCAAGCGGCTTAACGCACTACCAGACACGACACACATCAAAGGAATGATGTCGCTGGCAAATCGTGGCCTGTGCTCGTGGATCTTCAGGAGCCAACAGCAAGGCAACGCCGAACACGAGCGCAGCCAAGATAGAGCGTGCGAGCACACCACCAATTCTCGAAGAACGCAGGGATGAGTCCGTCATGCGATCAAAACTAAACTAATACAGGTGTACTGATGCTCTCGGCACTTGTCAAGCGATGTCGACCTCTGCCAGCGCATGCGCGACTGCTGGTTCTTGGAGGTGGTTACAGCGGTCGTTGCGTTGCGAAACTCGCGCGGCAGCTGGGCACGCCAGTGCTGTGCACCCGTCGCGTTGCAGGACAACCCGATGCCGACCTGATCTTCGACAGCAGCAACGGCCGACTGCCTGATGCCAGAGCGCTTCAAGGCATCACCCACCTACTCAGCACCATCCCTCCCCAACGACAGGGGGGCGACCCCGTGATCTCCGCCTTACTGCCACTGCTGAAAACGCTTCCACTGGAATGGGCGGGCTACCTCTCAACAACGGGCGTCTACGGCAATCGCAACGGCGGATGGGTGCAGGAAAATGATCCGCCAGCCCCAGGACTCGACCGAAGTCGCCGTCGGCTGGAGTGCGAACAGGCTTGGTTGAACTCGGGCCTACCGGTACAAATTTTGCGGTTACCCGGGATCTACGGCCCTGGACGCTCCGTGCTCGATTCCCTCAGACAGGGCAAAGCACGGTTGATCAACAAACCTGGCCAAGTGTTTTGCCGCATTCACGTCGAAGACATTGCTGGAGCCTGTTGGCATTTGATCGATCACTCCAGCTCCAAGCCACACGATCGACCATCCATCGTGAACGTGGTGGATGACGAGCCCACCGCACCCGCTGATCTCGTTCGCCACGGAGCATCTCTCCTCGGCTGCGCACTCCCTCAGGAAGAGAACTACGACATGATTTGCAGCGAGATGAGTCCGATGGGACGATCCTTTTGGAGTGAGAATCGCCGCGTGAGCAACCAATTGCTCTGCCGTGATTTGAACTATTCGCTCCTGTATCCAACCTTTCGAGAGGGTTTGCAGGACTGCCTAGAACAAGACAGATTGAACATCAGTTCCTCAGACCCCTACCCCTAGGCCTAGGGCTCACCAATCAACCGCTGAATTAAACCCCCACAAGCAACAACCCCAGCAGCAGAAAGCGCAGCACAGCAATGGGTTTTCCTGATCTCATCAACCCTAAACAAACGATCGTGATCGCCCTTGGCGATCCCGCGGGCATTGGGATGGAGGTGGTGCTGAAGGCCCTTGGCTCGAAGGCTTTGCCACACTCCATCGAACCAGTCCTGGTGGGTTGTCGCAGCAGCCTGGAAGCGGTCCATCAGCGCTTACGGCACACCACATCAGCGGCCCTGGCTGATCCAGCGCAACTCACCATCGATGATCAGCCACTTCAAAGCGCTGTTCCATCCGGAGCCCCAAGCGTCGAAGGAGGAGCAGCAGGTTTCCGTTGGCTCACCAGAGCGGTGAGGCTGTTGCAGCACAGCCAGGCACGCGCCCTCGTGACGGCCCCCATTGCGAAACATCTCTGGCATGCCGCTGGGCATCGTTATCCAGGGCAAACAGAACGCTTGGCTGAACTCGCTGGCAGTGAGCGCTCATCCATGCTGTTCACAGCGGTGTCGCCTTACAGCGCTTGGCGACTGAACACCTTGTTAGCCACCACCCATATCCCTCTCGGAACGGTTGCTCAAACGCTCACGCCAGAGCTGGTAAGCCACAAGCTGGACGTGCTCTTGAACTTCTGTCAACGATTCAACCCGCATCCCCACCTTGTGGTCTCAGGACTCAATCCCCATGCGGGAGAAGCCGGACAATTGGGCTCTGAGGAAATGACCTGGCTGACGCCGTTGATCGAAGGTTGGAGAGCCAAACATCCCCGCATTCGTCTCGATGGGCCGCTACCCCCAGACACGTGTTGGCTCAGTGCAGCACGGGCCTGGCATCAGCCAAACCAGCCTGGACCTGATGGGTTTCTTGCCCTGTATCACGACCAAGGGCTCATCCCGGTGAAGTTGATGGCCTTCGATGCTGCCGTGAACACCACCTTGGAATTGCCCTTCCTGAGAACATCACCGGATCACGGCACGGGCTTTGACATTGCCACCCGAGGAATCGCCCGACCAGACAGCATGATCGCCGCCATTCAGGCCGCTTGGGAACTGAGCTGAGATCAGGCAGGTTTAACGCGCATCAGCACCTGGCCAAATTCCACAGGCGTACCGTTATCTACCAAGATTTCGACCACTTCTCCAGCGACTTCGGACTCGAGCTCATTCATCAACTTCATCGCCTCAAGGATGCAGACAGCCTGACCGACGTTGATGCGAGTTCCCACCTCAACAAAGGACGGTTCCCCAGGGGCAGGAGCTCGATAAAACGTACCCACCATTGGTGCTGTGATCTCAAGGAGATCACTACGGGTCGATGTTGCGGCCGGCGGTGGTGAAGCGGAGTCGAGCGGCTTCGCAGGAGGCGCCGCAGCGGCAGCAACGGGAGCCGGCATGACCGGAGCCATGACGGTCTGACCCGGGAGATTGCGACGAATCTCTAGCCGGAAGTCGTCTCCTTCCAGACGGAATTCCTGGATGTCGCTCTCACCCAGCGCTTCAAGCAAGCGGTGCAGTTGTTCGTGATCCAGCTGCATAGCCATCAGTTTTCACGTCCTAGGTACGAGTCGTTGCGGGTGTCCACCTTGATCTTTTCGCCAATCGAAAGGAACAAAGGCACCATCACTTGCGCTCCGGTTTCCAGAATGGCGGGTTTTGTACCGCCTGTCGCGGTATCGCCTTTCACTCCAGGATCCGTTTCCTTGATCTCGAGAACCACGGAATTGGGCAGTTCCACCTCAAGCGGAGTGTCGTTCCAAGAGACAACGTTCACTTCCATCCCTTCTTTGAGGTACTTGCGGCTATCCCCGATTTGAGCAGCGGTCAGCCGTGTTTCCTCGTAGCTCGACATGTCCATGAAGACGTAGTCGTCACCTTCCATGTAGGTGTGCTGGAGGGATGACTTCTCCAACAACGCCTGGGGAAGCATTTCGCCAGCACGAAATGTTTTCTCAACAACGCTTCCATTCTTTACCGATTTGAGCTTGGTGCGAACAAACGCAGACCCCTTGCCGGGCTTGACGTGAAGGAACTCGACCACGCGCCAAACGGCCCCATCGATCT
>ERZ802830.1206-NODE-1206-length-24967-cov-10.9479_pt1 | contig 24967 bp, 17 predicted proteins | sample MGYA00345654_ERZ802830 | MGnify/ENA primary metagenome ERZ802830 (study PRJEB30503, sample SAMEA104212375) | marine metagenome | biome: Westerlies Biome; feature: [SRF] surface water layer (ENVO:00010504) within the epipelagic zone...; material: water...
AATTATCGAGCTATTTTTGAATTTTCCCCATCACACACGCACTATGCGAAAGTATACAAAGATGACATTCTTATAAGTGAATTACTTGTCAATAATGCCACAAATATCTGGCAAATTGATGCAACACAGCAATTAAAAGATAATAAAAATCTAGTTAGTTTTTTTGTTCTTGGAATCAATCACATTATAAGCGGTTATGATCATTTAGCTTTTTTGTTTGGGGTACTTCTTGTGGCTGGCTCAATAAGACGGTGCGTAATAGCGGTTACAGGATTCACAATTGGTCATAGCCTCAGTCTAATTGGTTCGACATTAGGTCTAATTGAAGCAAACGGTAAAATAGTGGAGGCATTTATTGGCTTCACAATTGCTCTTATGGCAATTGAGTATGTGATAAAGAAAAATCCAAAAATTGAATCACAGCTCATTATGAATTTCTCCTTAATCTTATTTCTAATACCCTTATTAGGATTGATATTCGAGGTTATCCCTTTAAAAATTTCATTAAGTTATTTTGGGATTTGTTTATTTACTTATTGTTATTTGCACACAGGAAAATTTCTAAAAAATATAAAAACAAATGCAATAAATTATTTGCTCCTATCTATCACTTTAATTTTCGGTTTTATTCATGGCTTGGGTTTCGCCGGTTTTTTGAGAGATAGTGGAGTAGAGGGTAATAACATAGTTCCACCATTACTGAGTTTCAATCTTGGTTTAGAATTTGGTCAGTTATGTATAATTGCTTTAGGATGGTTAGTTTTTAGAAAGACTAAGCATTTAATTAATGAACCATTTCCAGCAATATCCTCTGGTGCATTATTTGGGATTGGTTTTTATTGGATGATATTAAGAACATTCGTATAGGTAAGGTTGAGTTTAAATGGAGCAAACTAGTGCAATTGTTTTAATACCAACACTTATCGTGCTTTTGACAGCAATTATCACACATAGGCCTGTTGCATCATTAATCATAGGCGTTATCTCGGGTATTCTTTTGCACTCACCAAGCAATCTGTTGAGTTCATTTTCAGATATTTCATTAGAAGTCATGCAAGACCCTCAAATTGCATGGGTTATTATTGTTTGCGGTCTGATGGGAAGTCTTTTTTACTTGCTTATCGCTACTGGTGGGGTTGAAGCATTTACTCATGCTATGTCTAGGCATGCAAATACAAGAAATAAATCTATACTTATAACCTGGCTTCTTGGGTTGGCAATGTTTTTAGATGATTATCTCAATGCAATAGTAATTGGCAATTCGATGAAAAAAATTACTGACAAATTTAAGGTATCAAGATCAATGCTTGCTTATATTGTTGACTCGACCGCAGCGCCGACTTGTGTGTTGGTTCCACTTTCAACTTGGGCAGTTTACTTTTCTGTGATACTTGAATCTACAGAATATGTTTCAATCGGAGAAGGGATTAAATACTATATATCAGCTATTCCTTATATGTTTTACCCAATCATTGCTCTAATATTGGTTCCGTTTGTTGCGACCGGTCGTTTTCCATTATTTGGGCCAATGAAAAAAGAAGAATTAATGGCAAGGAATAAAAAGAACGAGGAACTCAAAAATGAGAACTTCGTACGAAAAAATCGACGAGGTTCAAACGCAAGTATCTGGAACTTTATCCTCCCTATTTTGATGCTTATTGTGATTTCTTGGTTCTATGAGATCGATTTGCTTAAAGGGATAATTTCAACATTACTTATTATTCTCCCAATAATGTTAGGGTTAAAAATTATTGATATGAATAGAGCTTTTGATGCAATACTCGAAGGCTTTAAAATTATGATTCCACCCTTGATGATTGTTGTTGCTGCTTTCATGTTCAAAAATATTAATGATCAAATAGGATTACCTCAATACGTAATTGAGACTATGAAACCACTATTATCACCTCAATTATTTCCTGTTATTGTTTTTATATCTATGGCCTTTATGTCATTTGCAACAGCATCAAATTGGGGTATTTATGTAATAATTATTCCCATTGTTATGCCGTTGGGAGTTGCTTTAGACGTGCCAATTCCACTTATAATTGGCTCGGTTCTATCTGCTAGTTCTTTTGGAAGTCATGCGTGTTTTTATACTGATGCAACGGTATTGGCGGCTCAAGCAAGTGGTGTTGATACAATGAAACATGCTCTTACACAAATACCCTATGCTCTTGTAGCAGCAATCATAGCTTCGCTCGCTTATATTGTATTCGCATTTGTAGTAGTATAAAAATCAAATCAATTCAACTCTAGCTCGACTTTTTTATAAAAATACTATGCAAAAATTTTCCAGTTACTTATCAGGTGTTAATACTTTATTGACCTCTATCGCCACATTTATCGTACTGGGTTTCTTGGTTTTTATATTAAATAATCCTGAATTGGTAGATGAATTTGCAACTTTTTGGAGAGAACTGATTGCAAATTATTTCGCTGGCTATCTCATTTGGGTGGTTACATTAGTAACAGTTTTTAATATCTTCGTTGCCTTTACTCCCTATGGAAAAATAACTCTGGGCCAGGACGGCGAGAAACCAGAATTCAGTCGTTTTTCATGGTTTTCAATGTTATTTGGAGCTGGTGTTGGCACAGGTATACTTTTTTATGGTGTAGCTGAACCAATTTCACATCTTCAAAATAATCCATTTCTTCAAATTGAAGGCATAGACCCGATTTCATCAGAAGCTGCCATAGTTGCTCAAAGAATTACACTATTCCATTGGGGTTTTCATGGCTGGGCTTGTTATTCTTTTGTAGGGCTGTGTCTGGGTTACTTTTCATATCGGAAAGGATTGCCGCTAACAATTCGATCAGCTTTGCATCCGATCTTGGGAAAAAAAATCTATGGTTTTGCAGGTGATGTAGTCGATTTAGTTGCTGTCTTCAGCACCTTATTTGGGATCACAGTATCTCTTGGACTTGGTGCTTCTCAGATGGCGAGTGGTATTCAGTATTTATTTGATATTGAGATAACACCGTTATTCAAACTTGGTGTTGTTCTGGTGGTGTCAGCGATAGCAACCATATCAGTCGTATCAGGACTCAATAAAGGAATAAAACTTCTAAGTGAAATCAATATTTGGCTATGTATTATTCTTTTATCATTCATCATCCTTGCAGGTCCAACAATAGTTATTTTTACTGGTTTATTTTCAAGCTCTCTTGATTATGTTGTCTCAGTAATCCCTCTGAGTGTATGGATAGACCCATCAGATGAAAAAAATTGGCAAACTGCATGGACCCTATTTTACTGGGGTTGGTGGATATCGTGGGGACCTTTTGTTGGGATGTTCATGGCGAGAATCTCAAGAGGTAGAACTATTAGAGAATACATAGCAGGAACATTACTTTTTCCAGTAATAATAGGATTTTTTTGGCTCATTGTTTTTGGAGCTACAGCACTGCATCTTCAAATTGAAGGTCCAGGAGGACTGGTTGAGGCGGTCAATATGGACATAACACAAGCTATATTCAAAGCATATGAGTTATTGGATGTGAAATGGGCAACTTGGATAATTGCGCTTCTGACCACTGTCTTGATTGCCTCTTGGTTCGTGACCTCCTCTGATTCAGCTACATTAGTGATTTGCACAATTCTTTGTTTGGGTGAAAAGAGTCCTCCAATATCTTTGAGAATATTTTGGGGCACAATAATTGGACTTGTAGCTGGTTTTCTTTTATTTTATGGAGGGTTGAGTGCACTTCAAATTGCATCAACTTCAATTGCAATCCCATTCTCAATAGTTTTGATGGCTATGGCATTCGGTCTGTGCAAATCTCTCTACCTGACTGAAAAGAGATAAATTTCAACAAACTAATTCTATATTATATTCTTTGCCTGCATTTAATATCCACTCAGCCATATAATCTGAAAAACTGCGTCTTACGATAATATTATAAGATGGAGAGTCATCCAGTTGTGCCAATATTATGTTGGATTTTGCTAAATTAGTTTGCGCACACATTCCTGCGCTGAATACCCCGCTACTGACATCAAGAGGGCAACCCTTTTCAAGAATATCTCTAGAATTCTCGCCCTCCAACCTCATTTGAGCGAATCCTCCACTCTGATCGATTATGTGTATATCAATATTTTGATCTATTTTTGAGCTTATGGACTTAATATTTTCTTTGGTTGCGACTAACCATTCGTTTGGTCTCAGCCAATATATTTCATGATTTCCAGAATTAAATGTATTGAATTTTAATGGAAGCGATTGATTTAATATTTCTTTTGCATAGCCACAAGTTTTCTCATCATTAGATGACCGTATAAGAAAGAAGTTCATATCATTTTCAACTCTGATAAAAGCTCTTTTCTGTTCTGAATTATTTGAATGAAAAGTACTAATGAGATTTTCTAGTGGATAATGGAGATCGTAATCAGACATTTTGCCTCTCTCCTTTTGAGTCATAAAAACAAGGATTTGTTACTATAACTTCAATCTCATTTTCGTCTGATGAAACAGCAACTAATCTCTCGTCATATCTATCTCTTCCGTTTTCAAGAAGTGCGAGGGCAATTGGTTGATTTAAAATAGGGCTAAAATAACTAGAGCTAACATGTCCGAACATTGGAACAGGATTGCCCTTATCTTTGTTCTTGTTTTTAATTAACTGAGAGCCTTCAGAAACCACGCTTTTTTTATCCACTGAATATAATCCAACTAACTGCTTTCTGTTCTTTTTATTCGAGTCTTTCCTTGTTAAGGATCTCTTGCCAATAAAATCTTTATTTTTGGATAACATCCAGCCTAGACCAGCATCCACAGGACTGACTGAACCATCCGTATCTTGACCAACTATAATGAATCCTTTTTCCGCTCTAAGCACGTGCATGGTTTCTGTACCATAAGGTGTAATGTTATATTCTTTTCCATGCTCCATAAATGCCTGCCATAAACTCAGAGCTGAATTACTGTTTACATTAACCTCAAAAGCTAGTTCGCCACTGAAGCTCACACGAAAAATATCTACATCAAGATCATTGATAGATGTTTTTGCTGTATGCATAAATGGGAGCTCATCCGAATCTATCCCTTTTGCACCCATTTTTTGGAGCAATTTTCTACTATTGGGTCCAGCTAAAACAATAGTGGACAGCTGATCTGTAAGAGAAGTTAAATATACATCGAGTTCTGGCCATTCGGTTTGGAGCCACTGCTCAAGCCAACTCAATACAGTTGCTGCGCCTCCGGTAGTGGTAGTAATGTAGAAATGATTTTCATCCAATCTTGCCATTACACCATCATCTTTAATCATCCCATCTTCACCTAGAATTAACCCATAAGCACACTTACCAATACTCATGTTAGCAATATCATGAGTATATATTCGCTCTAAAAATGCGATTGCGTCTTTACCACGGACATCAATTTTTCCTAGTGTTGATGCATCCATCATTCCTAATGAATTCCTAGTCGCAAGAGATTCTCTATGAACTGAAGCATAAAGAGTTTCTTTGCTTCGAGGAAAATACCATGGGCGAAGCCATTGACCAACCAGCTCAAAAGGTACATTTAATCTATCATGAAAGTCATGAATTGCAGTTTTTCTGATGGGATCAAAGAATTTTCCAATATCCTGACCTGCACAAACTCCAAAACTCACAGGCGTATATGCAGGTCGGAAGGTTGTCGTCCCAATTTCATTTATAGGTTTACCAAGCACTTCACCCAAAATAGCCATCCCATTAATATTTCCCAGTTTTCCTTGATCAGTACCAAAACCAAGTGCAGTATATCTTTTTACATGTTCAATATTTTCATACCCTTCTCTTACAGCAAGGAAAATATCCGTCACCGAAGTATCGTTCTGAAAGTCGATAAATTGTTTTGGGATTAATTCTGGCTCGATATCACTTTTAACTCTCCACAATGGTGAAATAGAAAAGTACTTTTTTTCCTCAACCTCAGGAAGAGGTACATCAGGCGTATCAAACTCCAAATTAGTAAGTATGATTTTCGTTTTTTTAAGCCCATCTTCTAGGCAATCTTTGAGACTCCACTTTCCATTACATGAGCCTACCGACTCACATTCTTGATTTGATTTTATTGGAATAAAACAATGAAGATCATTACTCCACTCATTTTTACCTCCAGATTGGGAGTGCAGATGCACAGCAGGACTCCACCCTCCAGAATAAACTAATAAGTCACATTTTCTCTGCGTAATTTCTTTATCATGAATCCCGGTTGCTTCATTAATGCTTGCCAAATCTATGCTATCGACATGTTTGTTTCCTCTAACATTTATGACCGCAGTATTAAACTTGACCTCAATAGCCAAACTTGAAACATCAAGATAAGCGTTGGAATTATTATTTTTTCTTGAGTCTATGATAACTAGATCTGATATGCCGGCCTGCTTTAAATCTATTGCTGTCTGGTAGGCAGAATCATTATTTGTAAAAACTGCAATATTTCTCCCTGGAAGAACTGCAAACCGTTTGACATATTCTGAAACAGCAGAAGCTAACATCACTCCAGGGCGATCATTGTTTGAAAAAACCAATGGGCGCTCAAATGCACCCTGAGCGAGAATCACTTGTTTAGCTCTAACGCGCCATAATCTTTGTTTAACCTGATTTAAATTATGATTTTTAAAATGCTGACAAACTGTTATAAAATTATAATCATAGTAACCAAACGCAGTGCTCCTTTTTAAGCACGTGACGTTTGGTGAGTTTTCTAGAATAGCTTGTGTGTTTTTTGCCCATTCTGGTGCAGATATATTATTAATCTTTTCAGAAGAGCTTAAAAGCTTCCCTCCAAACCTATCTTTTTCATCGACAATTACTACTTTAGCACCTGTCTGCACCGCACAGAGTGCTGACATCAATCCTGCTGGTCCCGCCCCAACAATAAGCAAATCACAATGAATATTTTTATGATCATAATTGTCTGGATCTTTTTGATCTGGAGCACTTCCAAATCCAGATAATTTTCTCAAGAAAAATTCATAAAATTTCCAGAACTTTGCCGGATACATAAATGTTTTATAGTAAAAACCTGCGCCAAAAGCTTTACTCATCCAATCATTAATTATTGCAATATCGAAATTAATGCTTGGCCATCCTTTTTTGCTGGTTGCTATTAATCCATCATAAAGATCTACTTGAGTCGCTTTTAATCCAGCTTCGGTTTTTGCGCCTGATCCAATTTGAAAAATAGCATTCGGTTCTTCTGCCCCAGATGCGACTATTCCTCTGGGACGATGATATTTAAAACTTCTTCCGACGATTTTAATGTCATTAGCGAGCAATGCAGATGCAAGTGTGTCACCTTGGTAACCTTGCATCTTTTTCCCATTAAAAGTGAAATTTAATAGTTTGTCTTTGTTGATCTCACTAATTTGATCTATTCGATTCTTTTGCATTATTTCGATCCCTTGTTTTCACTGTCAGAGCGATCAAATTTATAAGAATCTATTATTTTGTATGTAACAGTATCTCTTTTTACAAGAAACCATTGTCTGCAGCCAGAACTATGGTTCCATTGTTCTGTAAATACTCCTTTGGTATTTTTTCTCATGAATAAATAGTCACCCCATTCTTCATCAGATAATATTTCGGGATTTTCAGGTCGAACTATTCCAGCTTCCCCGCCATAGGAAAATTCGGTCTCATCTCTTTCGCCACACCAAGGACAATTAATTAGTAACATCTACTTTTCACCTTAATGAGCAACTGCTGCTGCACCATGCTCATCTATCAGGGCCCCTGTTGAAAATCTTTCTAGTGAAAATGGAGCATTTAACTGATGAGGTTCGTCATTCGCAAGTGTATGTGCAAAAACCCAACCTGATCCGGGCGTTGCTTTGAAACCTCCTGTTCCCCAACCGCAATTTAAATACAAACCATTAATTGGAGTTTTACTTATTATTGGGCATGCATCTGGAGATACATCAACTATCCCTCCCCATTGCCTTAGCATTCTTACCCTACTGAAATACGGAAATAGTTCCATAATTGCTTGCATGCAATGCTCAATAGTACAAAAGCTTCCTTTTTGACCATACCCTATATAAGGATCTATTCCTGCACCGATCACAAGTTCGCCTTTGTCAGATTGACTAATATAACCATGAACAGCATTGGACATAACTACAGTGTCTAGAACTGGTTTTAATGGCTCAGACACATAGGCTTGAAGAGGATGACTTTCAAGTGGTAATCGAAGATTTGCCATTGCCGCAAGAACCGAAGCATGTCCTGCAACCACCAATCCAACTTTATTAGATTCTATACGACCCTTAGATGTCTCAATGCCATGTATTTGGTTATTTGATTTAATAATATCTGTTACTTCACATTGCTGAATAATGTCGACGCCAAGATCAGATGCTGCTCTTGCGAATCCCCATGCCACTGCATCATGTCTGGCAACACCAGCTCTTTTTTGAAGTGATGCACCTAAAATTGGATATCGGGCAGATGAAGATGTATTTATATACGGTATTTCTTTTTTTATCTGTTCCGCATTTACAACCTCTGCATCAATACCATTCAATCTATTGGCGCTAACCCTTCTTTCGATATCTCTCATATCTTGCAATGTGTGACCTAGATTATAAACGCCTCGCTGGCTAAACATAACATTAAAATTAATTTCGCGACTCAAGCCCTCCCAGAGCTTTAGTGATTTCTCGTAGAGTAATGAGGCCTCCGTCCAAAGATAATTTGATCTCACAATTGTTGTATTTCTTGCAGTATTTCCACCACCAATCCAACCTTTTTCAACAACGGCTATATTTTTAATTCCATGATTCTTCGCAAGATAAAAGGCCGTAGCTAAACCATGACCGCCACCTCCAACAATAATCGCATCGTAACTTTTTTTTGGTTCTGCGTTTTTAATAGCAGGTTTCCAATTTTTATTATTGGTAAATGCATTTTTAATGAGGCTGAGGGCAGAATATTTATTTTTCATTTTTTTATTCCATATATATCTGATTCATTCTCATAGCCAGGAAAAAATTCATGCTTAGGTAAGTCATCTTTAATTTCATAATGACTTGGAATTGAAGAACAAAAAATGTGTTCTATTGATTTTAGTTTGGGGGAATTATCAAGGGAACCTGGCCATATTCCAATCTCGTCCTCAACTGAGAGTTTCCAGAACAGATTAGAGCCACAATTAGAACAGAAACCTCGCTTTGCATTTTTTGAGGATTGATACCATCTTAGAGATGAGTCTGATAACAATTCGAAATCAGCAATGTTAGCAGAAGTAGAAGCTACGTAGTGGCCACTAGCTTTTTGGCACTGAGTACAATGACAATAAGTAATACCACTAAGTTCTCCGTTTACATTGAAAATTACATTGCCACAAGCGCAACTTCCTGAATAAATTTGCTCTTCATTCATTGACATTATTCACATCCCTCAGACGCTCATTTCTTGGATCAAATGGACTATCCTTAATGACTTCAGCGGAATAAATTTTTCCTAAGATATCGATTGAGCATTGGGTTCCAACGTCTGCATGCTGTTTATCCATCATAACAAGAGCTAATGACTTATTTACTCTAAAACCAAAATTACCTCCTGTCGCTCTTCCAATTAGTTTTCCATTTAAAGTAACTGCATTATTTCCAAGCACATCTGCATCATCTACATCAAAAACTTCCAAAGTGACCAATTTATTTTTACTTCCACTTGCTTGCCATCTTAATAATTGCTCTTTTCCATGAAAATTTTCTTTCTCAGAACAAATAAAACGATCCATTCCTGATTCATAAGCAGAATATTCTATTGATAATTCAGTTCCTACCATGCGATATGATTTTTCAAATCGCATTGAATCCATGGCTCTGATACCGAAAGGTTTAAGCCCAAATTCTCTGCCTGCCTCAAATAATAAATCAAATATTTTATTTTGATCGTTAATAGAGTGATGAAGTTCCCACCCCAGCTCACCCACATAATTCACTCGCATGGCCGTCATTGAACAATCACCTAATTTTATTTTTTTTCCAGTCAGCCAGGGAAATGCCTCATTACTAAAATCTGATTTAGAAACCTTCTCTAATAACAAACGAGATTTTGGTCCCGCTAAAACAAACACTCCCATTTCATCAGTTAAGTTTTCGAATTTTATTTTTTGATCTGCAGGAAAAAATCTTCTTAAAAAATCATGATCGAGCCTTTGAAGCGCTCCCGCTGAAACCAAATAAAAAGAATCATCTGCTTCCTTTAAAACAGTGAATTCAGAATGAATCCCACCTTTAGAATTAAGCGCATGACTAAGCGCAATTTGACCATTCTTTGAAGGAACTTTATTAGCTAAAAGATCATCAAGAAATTTTCCCGCTTCCACTCCAGATATTCGGCATTTTGCGAAAGCAGTCATATCGAGTAAGCCCACATTATTGGTAACGTTATTTACTTCATACCTAATTGCATCGAACCATTTTGAACGCCTAAATGACCAATCATCTTTCTGAGTCATTCCTTCAGTTGCAAACCAATTTGCTCGTTCCCATCCGAATTTTTGACCAAAAACCGCACCCATTTTTTTTAATCTTTCATAACATGGTGCTGTTTTCAGGGGTCTTCCTGCTTCTCTTTCTTCATCAGGAAAATGTGTTATAAATACATGCGAATATGCTTCTTCTGTTTTTTCAATCAGGTAATCCTTGGTTACATAATTTCCAAATCGCCTTGGTTCCACTCCAAGCATGTCAATTGTTGGTTCACCCTCAATAATCCATTCGGCAAGCTGCCAACCTGCACCTCCAGCAGCGGTGATACCAAAACTATGACCTTCGCTCAGCCAAAAATTATCTTTATCCCATGCCGGCCCAATAATAGGATTGCCGTCAGGAGTATATGCAATAGCTCCATTATAAACCTGCTTAAATCCCACTTCACCAAAGGCGGGTACTCTCGCAAGCGCGGCTTCAATATGCGGCATTAAACGATCGATATCTTCCTGAAATAGCTCATACTCTGCATTAGGATTGGGTCCATCAATGTAACAACACGGAGCACCTTTTTCATATGGACCAAGAATAAATCCACCATTTTCTTCTCTTAAATACCATGATCCATCTGATTCTCTCAGAACCGCCATCTCGGGTAATCCAGATTGTTGTCTTTTGATCAGGTCAGGATGAGGTTCTGTAACGATGTATTGATGTTCAACTGGCATTACAGGGAGATCTAATCCTACCATTTCTCCAGTCTGCCGAGCATAATTCCCAGAAGCTGAGACAACATGATCGCACACTACACTTCCTTTATCTGTCTCTATTTTCCAACCTCCTTCTGGAGTTTGATCGATAGAAACTACAGCAGTATTTCTATAAATTTTAGCGCCTCTGGCACGAGCTCCCTTCGCCATTGCTTGAGTTAAATCTGCTGGCTGGATATAACCATCCTCAGGATGAAAAATTGCACCAACTAAATTTTCTGTTTTACATAATGGCCATATTTCTTCAACTTGTTTAGGTGTCAAAAATTTAACATCGATGCCTATGGTTTTTGCTGTTGCCGCATATTGATAATATTCATCCATCCTATCGTCGTTCATTGCAAGGCGAAGATTACCCACTTGACTAAAGCCCACGGGTTGACCTGTTTCTTTTTCTAATGACCTATATAACTCAACAGAATATTTATGGATTTGACCTACGCTATAACTCATATTAAATAGAGGTAATAACCCAGCTGCGTGCCATGTAGATCCACTTGTTAGTTCTGCCTTCTCTATTAAAACAACCTCATCTCCCCAGCCTTTTTTAGCTAAGTGATAAAGCGTTCCAACTCCAACGACACCTCCACCTATCACAACTACTTTTGCTTGTGATTTCATGCTCATTATCCTGTATTTTTTATAAGATAAAAATTGCTCTTTTTATTGATGCAATTATAGAAACATTCTATTACGAGAAGAACAATCTTTAAAATAAAAAGTTAAAAAAAACCTGAAAAGATAATAAATTCAGTTCTCAATCTGTTTTTGGATATATACAATGAATTGATATATTTAATGGAGTTATTAATGTCGCGAAGAAGTGGTGGTAGGAAATCAAAAGTTGCTCTTCGAGCAGCACCATTAGATGAGAGTAAAAAACCAATTCATCCAGGCGAAAGTGGTGGGCGTTACAAACCGTTTACCCAAGATGAGATATCTGCTGTTATCGAAAATATCTTTAGAATACTTGAAGAGATTGGATTTAATGAAGCAACACCTCATTGTATTGAAACTTGCTTAGATTATGGTGCGAAACTCGGTAAAGATGGTCGCCTCAAGATGCCGAGAGATATTGTTGAAAAGGCAATCAGTGAGAGTGATCGTAATTTAATTCTTCACGGGCAAGATCCAAGACATGATCTTCATGTCAATGGAAGTCGGGTATATTTCGCCACTGGAGGAGCTGCGGTAATGATCGCAGATTCTTCTACTAAAACATACAGAGATTCAACTTCCCAAGATTTATATAATATGGCTCGAATCGTTGATACCTGCGATAACATTCATTTATTCCAGAGAACCTGTGTGCTTCGAGACATTGACGATAATTTTGCTATGGACCTAAACACAACATACAACTCAATAATGGGGACGGCTAAGCATGTCGGTGCAAGTTGGACTCATTCTGAGCATCTAGAAAAAACACTAAAGATGCTACATTTGGTTGCTGGCGGAGAGGAGAATTGGAGGAAAAGACCGTTTGTTAGTCAGTCAAATTGTTTTGTTGTCCCGCCGATGAAATTTGCCGAAGAATCCCTTGAGTGTCTTAGAATAGCGGTCGAAGGGGGGATGCCAGTTCTTCTATTATCTGCAGGCCAAGCCGGTGCTACAGCTCCGCCATGTCTTGCAGGAACAGTCTCGCAAGCCTGGGCTGAATGCTTGGGAGGTTTGGTCTATGTTAATGCAATAAAATCGGGTGCACCTGCGATTCTGGGCACATGGCCTTTTGTTTCTGACCTAAGAACAGGTGCCATGAGTGGTGGCTCACCAGAGCAGGGAATCTTATCTGCAGCCTGTGCACAAGTTGGAAATTTTTTCGACTTACCGATGGGAACAGGTGCTGGAATGTCAGATTCAAAACTACCTGACTTTCAAGGAGGAGTAGAACATGCGTCTAATGTTGCCGTAACAGCATTGTCTGGGGCAAATATAATATATGAATCAGCAGGAATGTATGCCAGCCTTCTTAGTGCTTGCCCAGAAAGCATATTACTCGATAATGATGCGCTCGGAGCTTGCATGAGAATGGTCAAAGGTTTACCTGTTAACAAAGAAACACTCGGATTTGATGTGATTAAAGATGTCTGTTTGAATTTAAAGGGACATTATTTAGGCTCTGATCAAACATTAGACGTTATGCAAACAGAATATATCTATCCTGAATTTTATAATAGACTCAGTCCAGGAGATTGGCATGATGCAGGCAAACCTGAAGCATTATCAATTGCCACTCAGAAGACTGAAGAAATTCTCTCCACTCATTTCCCGACACACATATCAGAAGAAATCGATAATAAGATACGCGAAAAATTTCCTATCCACCTCAGTAAAAAAGCAATTGGCAGGTAAATTCTAATGAAATCGTCAGCCCGAGTTGTGATTATTGGTGGAGGCTCTCTGGGTGTTAGCTTATTCTACCACCTTGCTGAAGAAGGATGGAATGATGTCATTCTTATAGAAAAAGGAGAGTTGACCAGTGGCTCAACATGGCATGCTGCCGGTTTATGCTCCAACTTTATAGGAAATATGACAGTTGCAAAAATACACAATTATTCTATACGGCTTTATGATGAGATTCTTCCATCACAAAGTGGCAATCCATCTGTATTCCACAAATGTGGAAGTCTAAGAGTAGGTTACAGTCGTATTGAAGAGGAGTGGTTCAGACATCTTTTAAGTCGCTCAAAAAATGTCCCGTGTGAATTTAACATCATTTCAAGAGATGAAGCTAGAGATCTTCATCCATTCATGAATTTCGAGAATGCAAGAATTATTGTCAACACCCCCAATGATGGTCATGTTGATCCTTCCTCTGTAGTGATGACAATGTCACAAATTGCTACTTCCAAAGGAGCAAAAATAAGTCGTTTTAATAGAGTTGAAGATATAAAAAAAACACAAGGTGGAGAATGGGAAGTTATCACTGAAAAAGGGTCAATTATTGCAGAGCATGTTGTTAATGCGGCAGGTTGCTTTGCGCCTGAAGTCGGCGCAATGATTAATGCAAAAATTCCAATAACTAATTTAGAACATCAATATCTAATTACAGAAGATCATCCGGAACTGAAAATTCTCAAAACAGAATTACCTGTTGTCAGAGACTCATATTGTTCCTCTTATTTGAGGCAGGAAGGGCAAGGGTTATTGATAGGCCCATATGAAACATTCGGAGCTAAGCCATGGGCATTAGATGGGATGGACTGGGATTTTGACAGAGGACTCTTTCCAGATGACTTGGAGAGACTAATGCCTTTTTTAGATAGGTGCATGGAGAGGATGCCAATATTTAGTGAAGTGGGAATAAAAACTGTAATTAATGGTGCGATAACTCATACACCTGATGATAATGTTTTAGTGGGCCCACAGTTTGGTCATCAAAATTTTTGGAACTTATGTGGTTCAAGTATAGGTATTGCTCAAGGTGGAATTGGAAAGTATCTCGCGCAATGGATGGTTCATGGGCAAACAGAATTAAACATGGCTTCGCTCGATTCAAGACGATTCGGAGATTGGGCTGACAAAGAGTATTGTGTTACTAAAGCCATAGAATCATATGAAATAATGTACACTGAAGTTGGTGCAAATGAGAACAGACACCATGGAAGAGTACGAAGAGTCAGTCCTCTTTACTCGCTTCTTAATGAAAAAGGTGCAATCCACAATGTTGTGGCTGGTTTTGAAAAACCATTATGGTTTAAGACAGAAACAATTCAATCTGAAGAACTCACTTGGACGAGAACTAATGCGCATCACGCTATTGCTGATGAATGCAAATCAGTACAAAACGATGTTGGAGTTATTGATATTAGTGGCTCATCAAAATTTATGGTTTCTGGAAAAGACGCCAATAAATTTCTGAACTTTCTATCCTGTAATAAGCTACCTCAAAAAATTGGGGCAATCGGGTTAACTTTATTTCATAGCCATCGTGGTGGGATTATGACGGAGCAATCAATTACTAAAATTAATGACGATACCTATTATCTGGTCGGACCCATCTTGTCAGAAAATAGGGATCTAGACTGGATGCAATCCCATGCAAAACATTTCAAAGTTAAAATTGAAAATCAAACTGAAACTACATCTAGTCTTTTGGTCACAGGTCCAAAATCAAGAGAACTCTTACAAAAAATTATGAAAGATGATTTATCAAACTCATCTCTGCCATGGTTAAGATCGAAAAAAATGCTGGTAGATAGTGCACAAGTTAGAGTTATGAGGGTGTCTTATGCTGGAGAACTCGGCTTCGAATTGCATATGCCGAGCTACCAATTGTTATCGATATATCAATCTCTTTTCAGGGTAGGAAAGGAAATGGGTCTTAGGGATTTTGGTGGTTATGCTTTTAATTCACTCAGGATGGAAAAAATGTATCGAGCTTGGGGTTCGGAATTCACCGAAGAAATAAGTGGATTAGAAGCAGGAATGGAGAAATTTATTGATATCAATAGAGAATTTATTGGTTCTGACAATCTCAAAAAAAGAATGAAAAAAGATTTAGATGTAGTGTTAGTTTACCTTGTTTTTGATGACGATATTCAAAGTGAGTGCTTCGGAAATGAAGCAGTATTCTATGGAGATGATTTGATAGGACTTACCACCAGTGGCGCCTATGGCTTCCGAATTAAAAAAAGTTTAGCGTTTGCATATATTAAACCTGCTTTTGCAAATCAAGGTCAGAAACTCAAAGTACTTACAGCGTCTGGGATGAGATTATGTCATATAGAGATATCAGCTGCATACGACCCAGAAAACGAAAAACTGCGAGCATAAAATGCCATCTAATAAAAATCTTCCTTCTGAGGTAGAGACAATTATCATAGGTGGAGGGATTATTGGTTGCTCTATTGCTTATCATCTATCCAAAAGAGGAATGCGTGATATTGTAGTTCTGGAAAGAAAACAGCTCACATGTGGAACAACATGGCATGCTGCTGGTCTTGTAAGTATGTTGTGGCCAACACCCACTCTCACAAACTTAGCCAAATACTGCCATGAGCTATATGCGTCATTAGAATCCGAAACCGGTCAAGCGACCGGTTACCGTCGAATAGGAAGTGTGTCTCTAGCTCGAAATAATGAAAGATTAGAAGAATTAAAACGTAACTCATCTATGGCTAAAGTTTTTGGTGTTGAGTCAAGAATGATAGATAACAAAGAATTAGAGAAAATGTATCCAGGTGTTAATACTGAAGGAGTTCTTGGATCGCTTTATATTGAAAAAGACGGTCAGACAAATCCGATTGACACAACAATGGCCCTCGCTAAAGGAGCTCGTAATCAAGGTGCTCAAATAATAGAAAATACCGAGGTTACCGAAATAATTATTACTAATAATAGAGTACAAGGCGTGCGGTGTGGTGACAATAAAATAAAAGCAAAAAATATCATACTTTCAAGTGGCTTATGGTCACGAGAAATTGCCGCAACAATAGGTTTAAAGCTCCCTCTTTATGCATGTGAGCATTACTATGTTGTAACAGAAGAAATGCAAAACTTAACTCCCAGACCGGTCATGCGTGACTTTGATAAAGGAATTTACTTTAAAGAAGATGCAGGAAAGATGTTAATCGGTTGGTTTGAAAAAAATGCTATTGGTTGCCCGATGTCAAAGATAAGCAAGGATTTCTGTTTTGATGAGTTTCCAGTCAACATGGATCATATTGAGCCATACTTATTTTCGTCGATGGAAACATTTCCTCAAATCTCTGATGTTGGAATTAGAACTTTCTTTAATGGTCCTGAAAGCTTTACAAATGACAACCTTCATCTGTTGGGGCCTGTGCCTGAAATCGATAATTTCTTTGTTGCGTGCGGCATGAACTCAAAAGGTATTGCCGCAGCCGGTGGTGTTGGAAAAATTCTTGCTGACTGGATTATTGATGGGCACCCGTCTGGAGAAATCACTGAAGTTGATGTCAGAAGAAATAACTCAATTCAAACCTCACAAACATATATTGAATCTAGAATCCCAGAAGCACTTGGACACACGTATTCGATGCATTGGCCATTTTATCAATACAAGACCGCTAGAAATCTTTGGAAATCTCCATTGCATGATGCACTGATTGATGAAGGCGCATGTTTTGGTGAAGTAGGTGGTTATGAACGTGCTAACTGGTTTTCCAGAAATGGTGAAAGCGCTCAATATAAATACAGTTATAAACGTCAAAACTGGTTTGATTTTTATGCTGCTGAACATCTCAGCATTCGAGAATCAGTTGGAATATATGACATATCATCATTTGGTAAATTTCACGTGTATGGAAAAAATGCCATGAAAACATTGCAATTTCTTAGTTGTGCTGATGTTGATGTTGCGCCTGGAAATGTTGTTTATACCCAATGGTTGAATGATCGTGGTGGTATCGAAGCCGATCTCACTATTTCCAGGCTTGATGAAACTAATTTTCATGTGATTACAAGTATTTCATCGTTGATGAGAGATTGGTCATACCTGAATGATAATCTGATGACTGACACCTTCGCTGAGGATGTAACTTTAAAATTTGGTTGTCTGTCCGTTCAAGGTCCGAATTCAAGAATGCTTTTGCAGGAAATCACTGACACCAATCTAGCGAATGATGAATTTGCTTTTGGGACAGGTCAATACTCAAAAATAGCAAATGAAAATGTTTGGATTCAAAAACTATCTTATGTTGGTGAACTGGGATGGGAAATATTCGCACCATCAGAGCATATGCTTAAAATATATCAGACGATACAAACACAAGGGAAAAAATACAACTTATGTAATGTTGGTTTGCATGCAGTAAATAGCTTAAGGCTAGAAAAGGGTTACCGACATTGGGGTCATGATATCGCAGCAGAGGATAGCTTAATTGAAGCTGGATTGTCTTTCACTGCAAAACCGGATAGAAGTGATTTTATTGGAAAAGATGCGTATCTGACTGAATTATCAAATGGAGTACCTAGCCGGAGATTGGTGCAATTTAAATTAGAAGATCCTGAACCTCTTTTGTATCACAATGAACCGATCATAATGAACGGAAAAATCAGCGGATACTTATCTTCTGCAATGTACGGACACAGTATCGGAAGCTCAATTGGTATGGGTTACATCACTGCAGAGAATTTAAATCAGAACACTTTAAATGAAACCAATTTTGAAATTGAGATTGCTACCAAACGCTATAAAGCTTCGGGCTCTCTAAAAGCTCTTTATGATCCCGAGGGATTAAACATGAAACTCTGAATTTTAGCGTCTTCGTCGTCTCTGAGATCGTCTTGATCTTCTCTCATTAGATGCATCACCTGATTCAACCCGAAATTGACTTATCCAATTTGTACAATCAGGGTCATTTCCCATCATTACATTTGCACCCAATACTGCTTGCATCACTTCTGCATGCAACGGGCTGGTAATTGCTGATGTCATTCCCGAAGCTATGGCCATCGTTAAGAATGCTGCATTAATTCCATTTCTATTTGGCAACCCAAAGCTAACATTTGATGCTCCACATGTTGTGTTTACTTTTAATTCATTTTTTAAACGAGAAACCAAATGCATAATTTGTTTTCCCGCAGAATTGATTGCACCAATTGGCATAACCAATGGATCTACCACCACATTTTCATGTGAAATTCCATAATCGGCAGCTCTTTCCACTATTTTTTTAGCAACATCGAATCGAACATCAGGATCCTCAGATATTCCCGTTTCGTCATTAGAAATCGCAACAACAGCAGCATCGTATTTCGCAACTAAAGGGAGAACCGATTCTAACCGCTCTTCTTCACCTGTGACCGAATTAATCAATGGTTTTCCCTGATAGACTTCAAGCCCAGCTTCAAGCGCAGCGACGATAGATGAGTCAATTGCCAGTGGAACATCCGTTACCGACTGAACAATCTTAATAGCTTTTGCCAATAACGCTGGCTCATCAGCCAGAGGGATACCGGCATTAACATCGAGCATGTGTGCTCCTGCTTTAACTTGAGCAATTGCGTCTGACTCAACTCGACTAAAATCATCTGCCTTCATTTCTTCGGCTAATAACTTACGTCCCGTTGGGTTAATTCTTTCGCCAATAATTACGAATGGTTGATCAAAACCTATTTTCACCTCTTTAGTGGGTGAACTAATTGTAGTTATGGTCATTGTACTCCTTGAAACCTGGATGAGTTTTTAACAATTAATTACCGTAAACTTGTAATTTTTTCATTACGCCAATTCTCAGATATCTCAATCTGATTAAAACAATATATGTGATAGCCAGCAAGATTCGTTTGATTAATTTTTTCGTATTCAGAAATATCTGTAACTAAGTTATCAGGATAATATGTGCTGGACTTCATCAACTCAGAGGCCACTTGAGTTTTTTTTCTAAGAAAACGAAGTGAATCTCCAACCCCAATTCTGAGGGAAGTCCTCAATAATCTTCCTCGCTCAATAACTCCGGGTAATCCCACCCAGACAGGAAGATCAATACCTCGATCCTTGATATCGCATAACCAATCGCCCAATAATTCTGCATCGAAACACATTTGAGTAACGATATAGGTAGCCAAATTTTTCTTTTTTTGAAGTTCCTCAATGAGAACCTCATCTTCAATATCAGGATGACCCTCAGGATGAGCAGCTATGCCAATATTTTTAATCTTATGATCAATGCTATTAAGACAATTTAATAATTCGTATGCATTTTTAAAATCACCTGCTGGTTCAGGTTTATCGCCTCCAGGGACAAAAATGCTTTCAATGCCTTTTTCTTGAAGCTTCTCAACTATTGAAACAAGATGAGATTCATTGGTTACGCATTTTGCTGCAATATGAGGTGTCACATTAAATCCCATATCCACTAAAATTTCTGAAAGCTCAATAGTTTCATCTACGCCTTTAGTTGGAGAACAAGTAATTGCTAGATGAGTATCTCGCGATATCGTTTCTAGCTTTTGTTCAATTTTTGGAACTGGAATTACTTCCATATATGCATTTTGCAAATCATTTAGCATTCGCAAATTTGATGCACTTAACTGAATATCTTCTTGGCTTCCCATTATTTCTATCTCAAAGATGTAATCGATTTATATTTTTTATCTAGTCACTAATTAATGAGATCTATTTTCGCCATGATTACGAATTAAGTGTTTAAGATCATCATCGGTATATGAGTTCTGAATATTTGTAATTTCTTCTTCCAGGTAATCATCATCATTAATGTCACTCTCTATCATTTCAGAAACTCTTCTCCATTCCGCAATATAGGCGCCACTTCCACCTTTCCCAGCTCTCATTGCAGCACGATCAATTGCTTCCTGAAAACGATGTTCTAGCATTTTTTTCTTTCTCTTTCTTCCTCTCTGAATAAGAATTTGTGAGGGGATGTCCCGCCAGAAGATAGTAATTTTTTTTATTGCCATATAACTGGTGTTCTTTTTTGTTCTTTAGGCCAGGTTTTTTTGACGTTCACTCACCATAGCCACTGCTATCGCTGATGCTTCTGCTGCATCACGACAATATCTATCTGCTCCAACAGCGTCTCCAAACTCTTCATTCAGGGGCGCGCCTCCCACAAGGACAATATAGTCATCCCGAATGCCCTTATTAACCATTTCATCAATGACGACTTTCATATAAGGCATGGTGGTTGTTAATAGAGCGGACATTCCCAATATGTCGGGCTTATGTTTTTCTAAAGCTGCAAAATAATCTTCTACGGAATTATTAATACCAATATCAATAACCTCGAATCCAGCACCTTCCATCATCATACCGACGAGATTTTTACCAATATCATGAATATCGCCTTTAACTGTTCCAATAACCATCGTTCCCACTGGTTTTGCGCCAGTTTCGGCTAAAAGAGGTTTAAGAATGGCCATTCCACCTTTCATGGCATTCGCGGCAAGAAGAACCTCAGGAACAAAAAGAATTCCATCTCTAAAATCAACACCTACAATTGTCATTCCTGCAACTAAAGCTTCATTTAGAACTTTTTCTGCTGACCAATCTCTTGATAATAGGATATTTGTACCCTCCTCAATTTCTTCCTTGAGGCCATCGTATAAGTCATCATGCATTTGCTCTACGAGCTCTTCATCAGATAAATCAGCAAGAATAATGTCGTCGTCATATTCTTCGTTGGATTCACTCATATTTTTCTCAATCAATAGTGGTTTTAATATTTCAATTTTAAATTAACTAGTAATCTCTGTCTGCAAATTCAGATTTTCTCTTAGTAATGAACTCAAGTAAAGCCTCATCAATAGACGGATCCAAGGGTGGTGGCACGTAATCTTTTAGCATCGATTTCCATTTCAAATTAGCGCGCATTGCGCAATCTAAACTTCCTTCCTGTTCCCATTGTTCAAAACTGTTATTATCGGCAACTTCTGATCGATAAAATGCCGCTTCAAAATTGGATTGCGTGTGTGCCGCACCCAGAAAATGACCGCCTGGTCCAATTTCTTTAAACGCCTCCATTGCTTGGGCATTTTCAGTCATGTCAACACCTTTCAACATAACCGCTAACATCCCCGCTTGATCGGCATCCATAATAAATTTTTCATAGCCCATGGAAAGGCCGCCTTCTAACCATCCTGCAGTATGTAACATAAAGTTAACACCGGCTAAGGCAGAAGCTTGAAGAGTGTTTGCAGATTCATATGCCGCCTGAGCATCAGGGATCTTAGATGCGCATAATCCACCACCACTTCGAAACGGAACGCCCAAGCGTCTAGCGAGTGATCCCGCGATTGTCATTACCTGACCTGGTTCAGGGGTGCCAAACGTTGGCGCACCAGATTGCATCGATACCGCGCTTGCGAATGTGCCAAAAATGACAGGTGCTCCTGCTTTAACAAGTTGAATGTAGGCCATCCCAGCAAGTGCTTCTGCGAGTATCTGAGTCACTGTACCTGCTACGGTTACTGGAGACATTGCACCTGCCAATATAAAAGGTGAAATCATTGTCGCTTGATTATTTTCGGCATAAACAGTGGCTGATCCCAGCATGGTAGCATCAAAAGTTAATGGTGAATTTGCATTAATCAAGCTGGTTAAAACGGTATTGTCTTCCAGGAATTTTTCACCAAATAAAATTTTTGCCATCGCAACAGTATCTTCAGCTCTTTCAGGATGTGTCACGGAACCCATAAATGGCTTATCACTGTATTTTATATGGCTGTATATCATATCAAAATGACGTTTATTCACAGGCACATCAACTGGCTCACATATGGTGCCACCGGAATGATGGAGGTGGGGGCTCATATAAGCTAATTTTACAAAATTTCTAAAATCTTCAATTGTTGCGTAGCGCCTACCGCCGTCTATATCTCTTACGAAAGGAGATCCATATGCGGGGACCAAAACTGTTCTCGGACCGCCGATAACAACATTATTGTCTGAATTTCTTGCATGTTGAGTATATTCACTAGGGGCATTGGATTGGATAATGCTTCTACATAATCCTCTTGGGAAACGAACACGTTCATCATCAATATCAGCCCCTGCTTCTTTGAAGAGATCAAGCGCTCTTGGAAAATCTCGAAACTCAATACCGATTTCCTCAAGCAAAATATCTGCGTTTTTCTCAATTAGAGACAACTCATCTTCATTTAAAATTTCTTGGTAAGGGATTTTCCTTTCGATAAAAGGGTAATATTTCTTTGTATCATTTTTTCTGGCGGCAACTTTGGATCTCCTGCCACCACTTTGTCTGCGTCTTCTTCTGTCTGACATAAATCTTCTTGCTCTGATATTTATTTTTTTGGTTTGTTTTCAATATAGAGTTATAAAATAAACTCCATTAATTCACACTTATATGCTCAAATTTATATAAAGTAAATACATTTTTTTATAAAAATATACTGAATCAAACAATTTTATTATTAATAATAAAAAGTCACATTATGGCAATTAAATTTGAGATAACATTAAATCAAGATTAGACTGCTTCGCCATGAGTATTTCATTATTATTCTCTAAAATATATATAGGCAAAAAATAATTCAAAATAGGTAAAAAAATGAACGAGTATCCATCCGATCTTGAAATTGCACAAGCCGCAGAAAAAGCACCTATCTCCGAAATCGCAAAGAAATTAGATATTCAATCAGAAGGTCTAATTCCATTCGGTATCGATAAAGCAAAAATTACCTATGATTATATCGATAAAATTCAACAAAATAAGGACGGTCATTTAATTTTAGTGACTGCGATATCGCCTACTCCTGCTGGAGAGGGGAAAACAACTACGAGTGTCGGTTTGGTCGATGGTTTATGCCATATTGGAAAGAAAGCAATGATCTGCCTAAGAGAACCCAGCTTGGGACCGTGTTTTGGTATGAAAGGTGGAGCTGCCGGAGGTGGGTACGCTCAAGTAATCCCAATGACCGATATTAACTTACATTTCACCGGTGATTTCCATGCCATCGGTGCCGCTCATAATCTATTGTCTGCAGTCATAGATAACCATATTCATTGGGAAAACCAACTCGATATTGATCCCAGAAGAATTACATGGAAAAGAGTTGTGGATATGAATGATCGAGCACTCAGGGACATTACCACCGGTTTGGGTGGACCGGGTAATGGCATCCCCAGACAAGGTGGATTTGATATCACTGTTGCTTCAGAAATTATGGCCGTCTTTTGTCTTGCAAAAGATTTGGATGATTTGCAAGAACGAATTGGAAATATTGTCATTGGATACACAAGAAAAAAAGAGCCAGTTAAAGTATCTCAGTTAAATGTACAAGGTGCTATGACTGCCCTTTTAAGAGATGCTTTTCAGCCAAACTTAGTGCAAACCCTCGAAAATAATCCCGCATTGATGCACGGTGGGCCGTTCGCAAATATAGCCCATGGGTGTAATTCGGTAATCGCAACAAAAACGGCGCTTAAAATGGCAGATTATGTAGTAACCGAAGCTGGCTTTGGCGCTGATCTTGGTGCAGAAAAATTCTTTGACATTAAATGCAGAAAAGCAGGTTTACACCCCGACGCTGTGGTGTTGGTCGCGACAACCAAAGCCTTAAAAATGCACGGTGGAGTAGAAAAATCCGATTTGAAAGCAGAGAATGTAGATGCAATCATTCGCGGTTGCGACAATCTTGGTCGACATATCCGAAATATTGGACAGTTTGGGGTTCCAATAACTGTTGCTATCAACAGTTATGTTACTGACACAACAGATGAACACGAAGCAATTAGTCAATACTGTGCGCAGTTTGATGTGCCCTGTAAAATATCATCGCACTGGTCGGATGGCGGAAAAGGCGCGGAAGAACTCGCTCAACAAGTAACAGATATGATTGAACATCAAAAATCTCAATTCAGAACATTATATGACGACGATATGAAGTTATGGGATAAAGTGCGTCATATAGCCAGAACCATTTATGGGGCTGAAAACATAATTGCCGATAAAAAAGTTCGCGCACAATTTGATCAATTTGAAGCCGATGGTTATGGGCATTATCCTGTTTGTATGGCAAAAACTCAGTACAGTTTTTCGACAGATCCACAGCTCATGGGGGCTCCTAGCGGACACGATGTTCCCATTCGGGAGATTCGTTTAGCCTCAGGAGCTGAATTTATTGTGGTTGTCTGCGGTGACGTTATGACCATGCCAGGTCTACCCAGAAAACCGGCATCAGAAAATATTGGAATCAATTCTTCCAAAAATATAACGGGTCTTTTCTAAAAAGCGGCAAAAATTGATTGTTGTATAAAAACAACAAAATGAAAAAAAACAACAAAAACTCAATAAATTTATTGTAGTTTTGTTACAAAT
>ERZ802830.1208-NODE-1208-length-24956-cov-30.8107_pt1 | contig 24956 bp, 22 predicted proteins | sample MGYA00345654_ERZ802830 | MGnify/ENA primary metagenome ERZ802830 (study PRJEB30503, sample SAMEA104212375) | marine metagenome | biome: Westerlies Biome; feature: [SRF] surface water layer (ENVO:00010504) within the epipelagic zone...; material: water...
CCAAGCTCTACAAAGCCATTGCAAAACAGCAAAACCCACGAGATATCTACGCTGCTAAACTGATGTCTAAAGGCGTTATTACCCAAGACGTTTTGGATCAAATGGAAGCCGACTACAAACAAACACTCGAAAAAAAGCTGGAAGATGCGCGACAAGCTTCCAATACGGTCATTACTCCGTTTATGCAAGACGAATGGACAGGATATCAGCGCGCTAAGCAAGAAGGTATGCTGCAGCCTGTTGACACCACTATTGCACTCAAAAAATTAGATGCCATTGCAGCAACGCTTACGGAGCTTCCTTCAAATAAAAAATTCTTGCGTAAAACAGAGCGCTTGGTAAAAGACCGCAAGGCCATGTATTTTGAGCGCAATCAATTGGATTGGGCTATGGGCGAATTGCTGGCTTACGGATCCTTGCTTTCAGAAGGTCACGATGTGCGTATTTCTGGGCAGGATGTTGAGCGGGGTACGTTCTCTCACCGCCATGCGGTGATGAAGGTCGAAGATTCTGAAGAAGAAGTGGTGCTTTTAAACAGCCTTGACAAATCTCAAGGACGCTTTAATATATTTAACTCTTCGCTTTCTGAATACGGCGTAATGGGCTATGACTATGGTTTTGCCATGGCCAGTCCGAATGCCTTGACCATTTGGGAGGCACAGTTTGGCGACTTTAGTAACGGGGCACAAATCATGATTGACCAGTATTTGTCATCTGCCGAAGATAAATGGAAAATGCAGAACGGTTTGGTATTGTTCCTTCCCCATGGCTATGAAGGCCAGGGCGCTGAGCACTCTTCGGCGCGTATGGAACGCTATTTACAGCTTTGCGCCAAAGACAATATGTTTGTGGCTGACGTAACCACTCCGGCCAACCTATTCCATATGCTGCGCCGACAGCTTAAATCAACATATAGAAAACCATTGGTCGTATTTACACCCAAAAGTTTGTTGCGACACCCCATGGCCGTTTCTTCCAAAGAAGCCATGGCAACAGGTCAGTTTATGCCCTTAATCGATGACGACACTGTTAATTCAAAAGAGGTAAAGACACTGGTGTTGTGTACAGGTAAGTTTTATTATGACCTATTTGATGCTCGCGAAACCAAGCAACGCAAAGACGTGGCATTGGTTCGTCTAGAACAATTATTTCCCTTGCCAAAAGACGAGATAGCAGCCGTTGTGAAAAAATACGCCAATGCAGAAGTAGTGTGGGCACAGGAAGAGCCAAGGAACATGGGTGCATATGGACATTTGTTGTTACACCTTCCACAAGCACGTGATTTCCGTGTTGCATCTCGCCGTTTTTACGGGGCTCCAGCAGCAGGAAGTTCAACGCGATCCAAGCGTCGCCATCAAGAAATTATTGAGTATGTATTTGACAAAACCAAAGACAATATGCGCTAGTGCGCCAAAACAGGAGTTATGATTTTAGAAATGAAAGTGCCCTCTCCGGGAGAATCCATATCGGAAGTAGAAATAGCCGAATGGTTGGTTAGTGATGGTGATTATGTAGAAAAAGACCAGACCATTGCAGAAGTAGACTCGGACAAGGCCACCCTTGAGCTTCCCGCAGAAGAAAGTGGGATCATTACGCTTAAAGCAGAAGAAGGCGATGCCATTGCCGTAGGTGCTGTAGTGTGTCATATAGACACCGCTGCTGCAAAGCCGGCAGGACAGGACGCAAAACCCGCTCCTCCCAAAACAACCGTTTCTCAAGCTGCAGCAACCCCTACAGCTGCTCAAACAAACTATGCTACTGGCACAGCCTCACCAGCAGCACGAAAAATTATCGCTGAAAAAGGCATAGACACTGCTGCCATTACAGGCACGGGCCGTGACGGTCGTATTACAAAAGAAGACGCCATAAATGTTGTTCCTTCAATGGGAACACCGGCAGGCGACCGACCAACTTCGCGCAAGAAAATGTCCATGCTACGCCGAAAAGTTGCAGAGCGCTTGGTAGCCGCTAAAAATGAAACGGCCATGCTCACCACATTTAATGAAGTCAATATGTCGCCCATTTTTGCATTGCGTGCCGAGTATAAAGAAGCCTTTAAGGCAAAACACGAAGTAGGACTTGGATTTATGAGCTTTTTCACCAAAGCCGTAGTACGCGCCCTAAAAGAATTCCCAGACGTAAACTCCATGATTGATGGCAACGAACAAATCCTACATGACTACTGCGATATTAGTGTCGCCGTGTCAGGACCTAAAGGACTTATGGTTCCTGTAGTTCGCAATGCCGAAGCCATGAGTTTTAAAGATGTAGAGACTGAAATTAAGCGTTTGGCCATACGCGCACGTGATGGACAAATCTCCGTTGATGAAATGACAGGCGGAACCTTTACCATTTCCAACGGCGGGGTGTTTGGCTCTATGCTATCAACGCCTATCATCAATCCACCACAATCGGCAATTTTGGGCATGCACAACATTTTGCAACGTCCCATTGCTGTTGACGGTAAGGTTGAAATTCACCCCATGATGTATGTGGCCCTGTCTTATGATCACCGCATCATCGATGGCCGTGAAAGTGTGGGCTTTTTGGTAGCAGTAAAAGAAGCACTAGAAGACCCCGTTGCCTTGCTTATGGACGGTGATGCCAAAAAAGCGTTGGAACTTTAGCCGTTAATAGCCACCACCTGCTCAACCTTTCCAGGAAGCATTTCGCGCATCATGGTTTCGATGCCATTCTTTAGCGTGAACGTAGACGACGGACAGCCACTACAAGCACCTTGCAAGACCACGTGAACGGCCTTGGCATCTTCATCAAAAGATTGAAATACGATGTTTCCGCCATCTGATGCTACAGCTGGCTTGATGTATTCATCCAATATGCGTACGATCTCTTGTTCCGTATGGGTGTAATGAAGCGCTACATCTGCTTCCGTTTCAGAATTTGGATTGAAGTTGGGAGACAACACAGGCTTGTCTTCTGCGAGATACTGCGTGATAAAAGTGCGTACTTGTTGTACCACTTCTTCCCATGTTGAGATGTCATATTTGGTTATGGACACAAAGTTTTCGTCCATGTAAACCTCTTTGACAAACGGAAAGTGGAACAAGGCTTGGGCTAGGGGTGCATCTTGGGTAGTGTCTATGGAAGTAAATTCAACACTGGCAGGCACTAGTTTTTTATTCGCCACAAATTTCATCACTGCAGGGTTGGGTGTGCTTTCGGCATAAACACTAGCCGGAGCTGCTTTTTTTGTTTTGGTTACTTCGCCTCCGTCAGCGAGATATTTTTCTAACTGTTCGATTACTTCCTCTTGCACATCGCTCCATTCCACAATGGGAAAGCGTTCCATAGTCAATTGGGTGCCGTTGAGGGTTACTGCCTTCACAAAAGGCAAGTAAAACAACTGCTGTGCCAGCGGAACTTCGTTGGCTTCAGAGACATTGTTAAACGCATAGGCACGCTCAACGAGTGGGGTTTCAGTACTCAAAACAAGTAAATCTGGATTTTCAGACGGCAATATGCGAAAACGGCTCATAACATTTTTATGCAAAAATACGTATTAGAACCGTAGCAGTTGAATGCACACTGTAGATTTTTGTACTTTGCAGTATGCTTATTAAAACCATCTTAAATCATACGCCTTCTTATGGCGAAAATTGTTTTTTTGCTGATAATGCTACCCTTATTGGAGATGTGGTGATGGGTGATTCTTGCTCGGTGTGGTTTCAGGCCGTAGTACGTGGTGATGTACATCGTATTCGCATAGGGAACAATGTCAATATCCAAGACGGGGCTGTTATTCACGCAACGTATAAGACTGCTCCGACAACCATCGGTAACAATGTGTCTATTGGACATAATGCCATAGTTCATGGATGCACCATTCACGACAACGTATTGGTTGGTATGGGGGCTATTATTATGGATGATGCCGTTGTGGAATCCAACAGCATCATTGCCGCCGGGGCCGTAGTTACTAAAAACACCATAGTACCCACTGGATCGGTGTTTGGCGGTATGCCTGCTAAAAAGATTAAGGACACCTCACCGGAACTCATCTCAGGAGAAATAGCACGCATCGCAAAAAATTACAGCTTATATGCAAGCTGGTTCAAGGACTAAATTTCCACCTGCATAACTTCTGCTACACCAAAAGATTTCCAGACGTCAATTTCTGGAGTAGCTGTGCTGTAATATCTTGTTATACCACCTTTCGTATTATGGAGGTTGTGTAAGTCGAGTAGTCTGTGGGTTTGCTTGGCTACAGCAGCACTACAATCCACAATGGTTACATTTTTGGGGAGTATTTTTTTTAGGGTCTGCGTTAAAAAGGGGTAGTGGGTACACCCGAGGACCAAGTGGTCAATGGGCTTTTCTAGCATGGGGGATAAGATATCACGCAGTTGTTTTTCGGTTGCTTTGCTGTTTGCTTTGCCTTCTTCTACCAGTCCCACCAATCCGTGCCCCACCTGGCTGATTACTTCCAGTCCTTGCGTATAATCTTGAGACGTTGTTTGGAAGAGGGTGCTGGTAAGTGTTCCGGCAGTTGCCAACACGCCTATCACGCCTGTCTGGCTGCCCAATGCTGCGGGCTTTATGGCAGGTTCAATACCCACAAAGGGGATCGAAAATTGTGCTCTGAGTTGTGCAACAGCATTCGTTGTTGCGGTGTTACAAGCCACTACGACTAGTTTGCAATCTTGTGCGACCAACCAATTGGTAATGGCTACGGCACGTGCCGTGATGGTTTCTTTTGTTCTTTTGCCGTAAGGGGTATAAGCTTGATCGGCTACGTAAAGAATGTCTTCATGGGGAAGCATTTCTTTAAGTGCATTGAGCACAGATAATCCGCCTATTCCAGAATCAAAAACACCAATGGGTTTAGTATGCATGCTTAAAAATAAAAAAACTGCCTCGAAAGGAGGCAGTTTTTTAAAGATAATATGTTTTGATGGGTTTAGATGCCCAATGCTTTTTTGACGTCTGGCGCAAGGTCTTTGCCTTCGGCCATCAATAAAGCACCACCAAGGCTTGCATCAACTACATAATCAAATCCTTGAGCTTTGGCAACTTCTTGCACCTTAGCACGGGCATTTTCAATAATAGGACGTAACAGGTCTGCTTGCTTCTTTTGAATGTCTTGAGAAGCCGTTTGACGAAACTGCTGGATGTTTTGCTCCATACCAGCCAACTCTTGTTGACGCGCTTGATTGGTCACGTCTGTTTGGTTTTCAGCCTCAGCAGAATACGTTTGCAATTTGGTTTGGTATTCCTTTATAGAAGCTTCGATTTCCGTTTGGTAATCTTTTTCTAGCTTTTGCACTTCTTCTTGAGCGGCAATTACACTAGGCATTTCGCTGATGAGCTTTTGGAAGTCTAGGTGTGCCACTTTACTTTGTGCATAAGTTGCACTGCTAAGCATTAAAATTACGGTTAGTAATAAAGTAGATAAATATTTCATTGTATTGAGTTAATTAAGGTTACTTTTTTTGTTGCGCTTGTTTGCGTTTTTCTTCAAATTCTTTTTTTCTTCTTTCAAGCTCTTCTAGCCGTTCTTTTTTACGTTTTGCTAGTGCTTCTTCTTTTTCTTTTTTCTTTCGTGCGGCTTCCGCTTCACGTTCTTGTTTTTTACTTTCTTGTTCCGCTTTTTTAGCCGCTCGCTTTTCTTCTGGGGTTTGATCCGAAACAGCCTCGCTTGTGGTTTTATTCCCCGATCTCTTAGCCTCTTTTTTACGCTTGCGTTCGGCCTTTCGTTCTTCAAGAAGCTTTAGGCGTTCGGCTTTTTGTTGCGCTATTTTTTTCCTTCTCTCATCCAATGATGGATTTGAGCGATCCTTGCGTTCTTCCTTTTTGGTTTCTGCCAAAAAAGCTTGAGCCTTTTTCTTGTCTTCAATTTCTAGGTATCGAATAACAAGGTCGCTAATATCGTATTTTTTTTCAGAATGTAGCACTAGAATTTCAGCAGTACTGTCAAAAACATAATTTAGTTTTCTATCAGCGGCAATTTCTCTTATAGCTGTAAGTATTTCGTCTTGCGCTGGCTGAGCTAATTGTAGTTTTTGCTTAACCCAGTCGCCTTCAACACCAAAGCGTTGCTCAATATATTGATTTAGCTTGTCCTGCTCAAAGGCAATATCCTCTTCGCGTTCTTCGGCAATTTCTTCTGTGAGCAATGGCCTTTCAATTTCAAGCGCTTGTCTTTGCTCATCTAATTCCTTTTGCTTTATGTCAATTTTGTTACGCCATGACACAATCTTGGCTTCTAAATCTTGACTGGATTCAGAGAAGCCACTGTGTGCAGCTAGCACCTTGTCAATATCCAAAAACCCTATCCTTACATTGCGCTGCGCATATGTAGCACCCGTTATAAAACAGCATAACAATAAGGTCCAAAAAAAACGCATTTGCTTTTTAATTAGAATTGTTGACCGATGATAAAGTGTGTTTCCCATCCGTTGGGGTTTAAGTCATTTGGTATTTCGCTATCAAACCCATATCCAAAATCTATGCCTAGCAGTCCAAAAGCGGGCATAAAAATTCGGACACCAAAGCCTGCCGAGCGCTTACTATTAAACGGATTAAACTCCCGAAAATTGTCATAACCATTACCCGCCTCTAAAAAACTTAAGGCGTATATGGAAGCACTTGGCTTTAATGTTATGGGATAACGCAGTTCAAGCGAGAACTTATTGTAAACCGTTGAGCCATCTCTGCTGGAAAGCGATTGGTTTTCATAACCCCTAAGTGCTATGGTTTCCCTACCATCCATGGCATATTGTTGAAGTCCATCACCGCCTAAGAAATAACGCTCAAATGGAATGTTCCCTCTGTCAGGGTTATAGGCACCTAAAAAGCCAAACTCAGCATGGGTACGCAATACTAATTTGTCAATTATGCGCGTATACCAAGTGCCTTCAAAATTTAGTTTGTAGTATTCCAACCATTTAAATCTTTCTTGGTCAATTTTAGCTTGGTCAGGATTCCCACTTGCATCTTGATATGCAGCTAGATTTTTCAAGTTGCCGTAATCAATGTTATTTACCAATGAGTATGGGAAAGTGAGCTTAGCTCCAATAGTAAAGGTAGATCCTCCCGTTGGGAATATAGGGTTCGTATAGGTGTTGTTTCGAGACAATGCTATGGCATAAAACAGGTTGTTGGAAACCCCATCTCCAAACGTAAACAACCCTGTATAATAGTTGTTTAAGTCAAAGTATTGGTAGCCAATAGTTTGTGAAAGTGTAAAGTAGTCATCAGGAACCTGAAGGCGTTTGGCTAATCCAAAGTTGATGCCACGAATTTTAAAATATTGCGATTTATCCGCCAACCCTGTCATATAATTATAACGGTACTGGGTTGTTTGGGAAATAGAAGTCGAAAAACGCACGGGTTGTTCTCCACCCAACCAAGGTTCTGAGAATGAGAAACTATAGGTTTCAAAGAAGCGACTCGCTTGAAGGCGAAGTGCTAACTGTTGTCCGTCACCCATAGGTACCGGCTTGTATTCTTTCTTGTTAAATATATTACGCATGGAAAAGTTGTTGAATGAAAGCCCTAGCGTTCCAATAAATCCACCGCCTCCATAACCACCTTGTAGTTCAATTTGGCTAGCGCCTTTTTCAACCAACCCGTATTCAATATCTACCGTCCCTGCATTGGGATCAACATCCTTAAAGTCGGGAGATATTTGCTCTGGATCAAAAAAGCCTAATTGCCCCAACTCACGCACCGAACGCACCACTTTATCTTTGCTGTAGAGTTCACCTGGGCGTGTGCGAATTTCTCTATATATAACATGGTCATTTGTTCTGTCGTTGCCTACAACACTAATACGGTTAAAGTAAGCTGGCTTACCTTCTGTAATACGCACTTCAAAGTTGATGGTATCATTTGCAGCACTAACTTCAACCGGGTTTATACTTGAGAATAAATACCCGTTGTTTTGGTATAGGTTTGTAAGATCATCACCATCTGGTTTTGTTTGATCTGCAATACGCTTACGCAACAGCACCCCATTGTAAGTGTCTCCAGGCTTAATGCCCAGCACCCTGCTAAGTTGTGCATCGCTGTAAACAGAATTACCAATAAAATCAACATCGCCAAAATAGTATTTGTTACCCTCTTGTACCTTTATAACAACATCAATTTTGTTGTCGTCTACGATAATGCTGTCAGAAACGATACGCGCATCGCGGTAGCCTTTTTCCTTATAGAAATCTAGCAGCTTCTTAAGGTCTTCTTCGTAATCTGCTTCAATGTACTTTGAGCGCTTCCAAAAACGACCAGGGAATTCTAATCTTGTATTTTTGATTTGTTTACGAAGTCTTTTTGGTTTGTAAACTTCATTGCCTTCAAAAGAAATGGAACGCACCTTTACGCGATCACCACGATCAACAGAAACCAACATTTTTTGGTTGTTGACATCTGTTGTATCTGCCTTGGTGTCTATGGTTACTTTAGCATTTAGAAAGCCTTCTTTTTTGTACTTGTTTTCAATGTAGTTTTTGGTAGTAGCAAGGAAGTTTTTGCTGAGCTTTTTTCCTTTTTTAATGTCAGTGTCTTTGACAATGGTTTCTATTTTGCCCTTTTTGATACCTCTAATGGTGTATTCAGAAAGCGTTGGCAATTCTTGAATGTAAAGCTCCAAGTCTGCTACTTCGCCATCAATATTGGTGATAAAAAACTCAATATCACTAAAGAGTTCCAGCTTCCACAATTTATTTATGGTTGCGCTAATTTCTTCTCCAGGGATTTGAATACGCTGCCCTTTTTTCAGTCCGGTATAGGCCACGACAGTTTGTGGGCTAAAACTTTTTACGCCAGTAACGGTAATTTCTCCAAGTTCATAAAACTTTCCTTTATCATAGGCGTTATCTTGCGCATTGGCCTGTTTCAGACCAAACAGCACAACACACAAAATAAGGGGGAGGAGTAAACAGTTACGTAAGTTGCTCGCTTGTTTTTCCAAATCTACGTTCTCTTTTAAGATAACTTTTAATCGCCTGGTGAAGTTCATGCTCATCGAACGCTGGCCACATTACATCAGTAAAGTACAGTTCAGCGTAAGCAATTTGCCACAAAAGGAAATTACTTATGCGAACTTCGCCACTGGTGCGGATGAGTAAATCTACATCAGGCAAATGTTGCGTGTAAAGATGCTCATTTATTATGGTTTCATCAATACTTTCAACGTTAATTATACTATATTTAACTTTTTTACTGATATCAATAACAGCTTGCTTAATTTCTTCCCGCGCGCCATAGTTAAGCGCCAAGGTTAAATTTGTTCCGGTGTGGTTTTGTGTCTTTTCAATGACTTCAAGCAATTCTTGGTGTACCTTTTTGGGTAGCTTATCTAAAGAACCAATAGCTGATAGGCGTATGTTATTCTTTGTCATACGCGCTAACTCACGTCGTAGGTTTCTTAACAATAGTGTCATTAAAGTGGCAATTTCTTCTTTTGGGCGCTTCCAGTTTTCAGTTGAAAAAGCATAAAGTGTAAGATGCTTAATACCAAGTTTGGCAGTAGCCTCAACCGTTTTTCGCACTGCTTTTGCACCTGCTTCGTGCCCCCGTAAGCGATTTTTACCTTGCTGTTGTGCCCAACGTCCATTGCCATCCATAATAATGGCAACATGTTTCGGCATTTCATCTGTACTAAATTCGTCGAAGCTCATTATAAATTATTCACGGCAACAGGGCAACCTACCAAAGCCGTAAGTTATAGAAATCCCTGTAAATACAAGCCAATCGTTGCTTAAACTTGTTGAAAATTGTCTTGCTGCGGGTTTTTTTTCACGGTCAGGATAGCTTCCGTCTAAATTATCACTAAACGTAAACTGTGGCTGCACTTCTGCCGCCAAAATCCAAGACTGCCCAAAGTTAAACTTCACACCTATACCAAAAGGGACACCAACAGTTACTACTTTTCCATCAGATCGAGATATTCTTTCAAAAGGCTCAAAATAAATATCCTCTATCACCATACGGTTGATACCTGCATGTATGTAAGGCGTCCATGCAAACCCAAATTCGCCAATTGGAAATTTTACATAGTTGATTTCAACTCGTACACCGAGGACGGAATAGTCGTTGGCAAAAGACAGCGGGCCGGGCCACCGCTCCAAGCGATCTAATTCAGAAGCATTGGCATCATTACCGCTTAACTTTCCCATACCATATATAGCACGAAGACCAATCCGCTCATTAAAATTGCGTTTGTAAATAAGGCCTATTTCAAGATGTCTTGGCTGTATGTATTGGGTGCTTCCTATCTCACCAACGTAATTAACACCACCAACACTGACACCAATTTCGTGTCGCTGTGCAGTGCTGAAACCACTCACCAGACTGGCGAAAGCAATCCAAAACCAAAAACGATTAATATTCATCTTATTTACTGAAAACTGAAAAAGCACCAAATTTATTGTTAGTTGCGTTTATCTTGTCCCCAAAGCAGCTTGTTGCGTAAGGTATCAAAAAAGCCATGCGTATTAGACCTTATAAACACAATTGGGTTGTTCGCCTTTTGGATGCTAATGGTGGTGTTCATCGGAACAGAAAAGAGTCGGGTATCTAGAGAAATGAGATGAGAGTCTCCCCTGCCCTCAACGTGAATTTTAATTTCAACATCATCGGCAACAACGAGTGGCCTTACGTTGAGATTGTGTGGGGCAATAGGCGTTAAGACCAAGCTTTTTGTTTCGGGTGCGATGATGGGTCCACCGCTACTTAAAGAATATCCAGTTGAACCTGTGGGTGTTGCCACAACTAAACCATCTGCCCAGTACAAATTGACATAGGCATCATTGACCTGGGTATTGATGGTAACCATAGACGTTGTGTTTTCTCTACTAAGAGAAACCTCATTTAGTGCCAAGGGAAATGCATTCAGTTCGGCAACATCAGGTGTTGTTTTGATTTCAAGTATGCTTCGCTCTTCTGTAACGTAGTTTTTGGCAATGATATCATGAAGCATGGCTTCCATTTCTTCTGGTTGAATGGTTGCTAAAAAGCCCAGGCGACCTGTGTTAACCCCAATCAATGGTATTTTTGACTCACGGATATAGTGCAAGGCACGGAGTACTGTGCCATCGCCACCAACAGCAAAAAAAACGGCTGTTTTTGGGTCTAAATCTGCATTTGAGTCAAATGGGGTGGCAGCAGCATCGGGAATATGTCGTAACAATTCTTTTTCTACTTGTATGTCAGTACCCTTACTCGCAAAAAAGGCAACGATTTCCGTTACGATTTTTAGCGATTTCTCATCGTGAACCAAGCTGTACAATGCTACTTTCATACTGCAAAGTTAGACCAAAATGCTTAAAGGGACATTATTGTGTTATTTTTGCACAAAAAGAGCCATGACAAAGCTTAGTGTTAACATCAATAAAATAGCAACCTTACGTAACGCAAGAGGAGGCGATCAACCTAATATTTTGCAAGTTGCTAAAGACGCACAAGCATTTGGCGCGCAAGGCATCACCGTTCATCCCAGACCCGACGAGCGACACATCACCTATCAAGATGCCCGCGAATTGCCGGCCGTGATTACCACCGAATTCAATATTGAAGGGAATCCAATTCCAAAATTTATAGACATGGTATGCGCCATCAAGCCCCATCAAGTGACTTTGGTGCCAGACGCTCCAGATGCCATTACCTCCAACGCGGGCTGGGATACGGTAGCAAATCGTGATTTCTTAAAAGAAGTCATTCAAGAATTTAAACAACAAGGTATTCGTACTTCCATATTTTTGGACCCCGATGCGGCACAAGTAGAAGCTGCCGTCAAAACAGGAACAGACCGTATTGAGCTCTACTCCGAAGCCTATGCCCAAGAATACCCAAAAAACGCTGCAAAAGCCATAGCCCCATTTGTGGAAGCGGCTACAAAAGCCCAAGAAGTAGGACTAGGACTCAATGCCGGCCATGACTTGAGCTTGGACAATATTGCCTTTTTCGCTCAACAATTGCCCGGACTACTTGAAGTATCCATCGGACACGCCCTAATTTGCGAGTCCTTATACTTAGGTCTTGAGAATGTCATTAACCAATACATTGCCAAGCTATCGAAGCACTAGTTCACAGCACCATTATTGGGCAGGGCGAACCCCTTATCATTTTACATGGATTCTTGGGCATGTCAGACAATTGGCGCACACATGCCAAATATTGGTCTACTCATTATGAAGTACACGCCATTGACCAGCGTAACCACGGTAAAAGCTTCCACAGTCTTGATTTTGATTACAACCTAATGGCAGCGGATATTATTGCCTATATGGACAATCACAACATTCAACAAGCCATTGTACTTGGCCATTCTATGGGTGGCAAAACGGCCATGAGCTTGGCGCTTCAATACCCAACACGGGTATCCAAACTCATCGTTGCTGACATAGCCCCAAAAAACTATAATGTAGAAACTAAATTCTCAAATATCATAAAGGGGCTTTTACAGCTTAATGATTTGACACTTACTTCAAGAGCCGATGCTGACAAGGCACTTACGTCATTCGTGCCAGAAGTCGGTGTTCGCCAGTTTTTACTTAAAAATTTGGCTTGGACAGAAGAAAGGACCCTGAAACTTCGCTGTAACATTTCGGTGCTGCAACACAAGCTCAAACAAATTGGAGCAACCCCAACTGGAACACCCTATACAGGGGATGTACTATTTTTAGCAGGGCAACAGTCTGATTATTTATTGCAAACAGATATGGCTGCCATACATGCCCTGTTCCCAAATGCTTCTTTATATTGGGTTGCTGATGCAGGCCATTGGCTTCATGCCGAAAACCCCAAAGGATTTACCGATGCCCTGCAAGATTTCCTAAGTTAATTTGCCCATTAGCATTACTTTGACCTTGCTTAAAAATAGCCTACTTTTGCCAGCTATTAAATGAAAAAGATGAACGTAACGCGAAAAGACGTAGACGCACTCAATGCAGTGATTACCGTTGACATTAACCAAGAAGACGTTGCCCCTAAAGTGGCGCAAGTTTTAAATGATTACCGCAAGCGCGCCGATATTCCCGGTTTTAGAAAAGGGAATGTGCCCATGGGCGTAATTAAAAAACAATACGGTCAGGCTGTTATGGTTGATGAGGTAAATAAGATGCTACAATCTTCACTAAATGACTTCCTCAACGAAGAAAAGATTTCTATTTTAGGCAATCCACTTCCCGTTCCTGTAGACAATATTGATTGGAACGCTTCTGCCTTTTCTTTTGATTTTGAATTGGGCTTGACGCCAGATGTGGAGGTAAAACTTTCCAACCGAAAAGCAGTTACTAGATATGAAATTCAAGCAGACGAAAAGTTTGTAAACGAACAATTGGAACGCCTGCAAAAACAGTATGGTGCCATTGTTCCAACCGACGAAGTAACTGCAGACACAGAATTGACCGTAGGCGTTTCTTATGAAGGAGGTGCCGATCAAAAAAGCGCCACTTTTACGGCTAGTGAGCTAAAAAGTAAAAAAGCACTTACCGCCTTTAAAAATGCTACTATTGGTGAGGTGATTGCATTCTCTACCAAAGGCTTGTTTAAAGAAGAACATGTATTGCGACGTGTGATGGAAACCCTTCCAGAAAAAGCGGTAACGCTTTCACTTACACTACAAGAGTGCAACAACCGTACATTGGCCGATTTAGACCAAGATTTTTTTGACAAGGTGTTTGGCAAAGACGCTGTGAAGTCTGCGACTGATGGTAAAGAAAAACTCAAAGCAGATGCGATGGGTCATTTTGAAACACAAGCCAATCAAAAGTTTATCAATGACATGACAGAACACTTGATTGACAATACCAAGTTTTCGCTTCCAGAGGCTTTCTTAAAGAAATGGATGCAAACAGCAGGTGAAAATCCCATTACAGCAGAAGAAGCTGAAGCAGAATACACCAAATCGGAGCGTGGATTACGCTACCAATTGATTGAATCAAAACTCATGCAAGAGCACGATCTTCAAATCACAAGAGAAGAAGTGGAAGCGTTTGCCAAAGATTTGATTAAAAAGCAAATGGTGCAATATGGCCGTACAGATATTCAGGAAGAAGAACTTACTGAGATTGCAGGACGTATTTTGGGCAACCAAGAAGAGGTAAAGCGCATCTCTGACCAGGTGATGAGCGAGAAAATGCGACAGTTGTTTTTGGAAAAAGGAAACATCAAAGTCAAAAAATTATCTTACGATAACTTTATCAAAGAAGCGTACAAAAAATAATCGTTATATTTAACATACAACTTTAGGATATGGATTACGGAAAAGAATTTAAAAAGTACGCTACCAAGCATCACGGGATAAACTCCATGTATTACGATGAATTGGTCAGCAGCCTAACACCTTATATCATTGAGGAGCGTCAGTTGAATGTGGCCCAAATGGACGTGTTTTCACGTTTGATGATGGATCGTATTATCTTCCTTGGAACAGGAATTAATGATAGCGTTGCGAATATCATTCAAGCGCAGTTGTTGTTTTTGGAAAGCACCGACAAGACCAAAGACATCCAGATTTATATCAACTCCCCAGGAGGAAGTGTCTATGCCGGGTTGGGCATCTATGACACCATGCAGTTTATTAACCCAGACGTGGCTACCATATGTACGGGTATTGCAGCCTCAATGGCGGCTGTATTGCTTTGTGCTGGTCAAGATGGAAAACGTTCTGGTTTACCACACTCGCGTGTGATGATTCACCAGCCACTAGGCGGAGCACAAGGACAAGCATCTGATATCGAAATTACAGCTCGTGAGATTCTAAAGCTTAAGAAAGAATTATACGAAATCATCGCCAAGCATAGCAACCAGTCTTACGACAAGGTCTACGAAGACTCTGATCGTGATTATTGGATGAAGGCGCTAGAAGCCAAAGAATATGGCATGATTGATGAGGTATTGACTAAAAGCTAGATTGTGGAAGAATTGAATTGTTCGTTTTGTGGACGTAAAAAAGCCGAGACCAAACTCTTGGTCGCTGGGCTAAATGCACACATATGCGAACGCTGTGTTGACCAAGCGGTTGGCATTATTCAAGAAGAAACCACTCATGACGAAAACACCGCTACTACAGCCGAGTTTTTACTTAAAAAACCCAAGCAGATTAAAGCCTTTTTGGACGACTATGTCATCGGACAGGAACAAGCCAAAAAAGTACTTTCCGTTGCGGTATACAACCATTACAAGCGACTCAATCAAAACGTTGAAAATGATGTTGAAATTGAAAAAAGCAACATTATTATTGCAGGCCGTACAGGTACGGGCAAAACACTATTGGCCAAGACCATTGCCAAGATGCTGCAAGTGCCCATTGCCATAGTAGATGCAACGGTTTTGACCGAAGCGGGTTATGTGGGTGAAGATGTAGAAAGTATATTAACACGATTATTGCAAGCTGCCGATTACGATCAGCAGAAAGCGGAGCGTGGCATTGTCTTCATCGATGAGATTGATAAAATTGCCCGTAAAAGTGACAACCCTTCCATCACGCGTGATGTATCTGGAGAGGGTGTACAACAAGCCTTGCTTAAACTATTGGAAGGCACTGTGGTTAATGTACCACCCAAAGGCGGTCGTAAGCATCCTGATCAGAAGTTTGTCGAAATCAATACCGAGCACATATTGTTTATTGCAGGCGGTGCGTTTGATGGTGTTGAACGCCACATTGCCAAACGCATGAACATGCAGGCGGTGGGCTACAGCACTGCTGCCAAACGCAAATCGGTTACTGAAGACGATTTGTTGGCGCATATTACGCCCTCAGACCTTAAAGATTTTGGGCTTATCCCTGAGATTATCGGACGCCTACCGGTGCTTACACACATGAATCCTTTAGACGAAAAAGCACTGCGTGAGATATTAACCGCACCTAAAAATGCATTGGTAAAGCAGTACCAGCACCTCTTTGATTTGGACGGGGTTGCGTTGACCTTTACGCCAACAGCTTTGGACTTTATCGTGGAGCAAGCCGTGCAGTATGCTTTGGGCGCAAGGGGACTACGTTCCTTGTGTGAGGCCATCCTTACCGACGCCATGTATGAACTTCCAAGCACCAATACCACCGAGCTGAAGATTACCAAGCGCTATGCCGAAAACAAATTGAGTGTTGTGCAACTCAGCCAGCTGAAGGCGGCTTCTTAGTTTTTTATTTATTTTAGCGTAGAACAAGCCCTAAACCTCCCCCAACAACTCATCCAAATATTCACGGGTGTTGGATAGGCGTGGCACCTTATGCTGCCCACCAATTTTCCCTTTTTGCTTTAACCATTTATAAAAGGTCTTGGGTTTTGCCACATGCAGTTTCAGCGGCATCAGCGTCATGTTTTTATAGCGTTTGGCTTCGTAGTCCGAGTTTAAGGCTTGCAACTGTTTGTCCAAATCTTCGGCAAAGGCAGTAGCGTCTTTGGGTGGGGTCTTAAATTCTATCAGCCACTCGTGCCCGCCCTTTTCAGAACCTTCCATAAAAATAGGTGCGGCGGTATAATCTACTAATTGCACATGATGGCGTTGGCATACAAGCTCTAAGGCTTTATTGGCATTTTCAATCACCAACTCTTCCCCAAACACATTGATAAAGTGTTTTGTTCTACCCGTTATTTTAAAGCGATAAGGCGCAATGGAGGTAAAGCGAATGGTGTCACCAATGTTGTACCGCCACAGCCCGGCATTGGTCGAGATGATCACCGCATATTGGGTGCCGACCGCTACAGCGGAGAGTGGTATTACTTTTTCGTTTTTAGTACCATAGGTTTTCATGTCTATAAATTCATAGAAAATTCCATAGTCAAGCATCAGCAGTAGCTCGTCGGAGTGGAGTTGATCCTGCACCCCAAAAAAGCCTTCAGAGGCATTGTATAGTTCTACATAGTGCACGGCATCACTTGGCATTAGGGCTTTGTACTGCTCCTTGTAAGGCATAAAGTTTACTCCTCCGTGGAAATAAACTTCCATATTGGGCCAAACGTCCAAAATACTTTCCCGTCCCGTTTCTGCCAACACCTTTTGCAACAGCACCAGCATCCACGAGGGCACGCCTGCCATACTGCGAATATCTTCCCTTAAGGTTTCTTCTACGATGGCCTTCATCTTGGTTTCCCATTCCGACATAAGCGAAACCTTTTGGCTGGGCGCACTTACCATTTCTGCCCAAAGCGGTAGGTTGTTAATCATAATGGCCGACAAATCCCCAAAATAAGAGTTGTTTTCTTCATAAATTTCTTTGCTACCTCCCAAACGCAATGCCTTACCCTGTAACACACTTGATTGTTCGTTGTTTTTAAAATAGAGGCTCAACATGTCTTTACCTCCTTTAAAATGACAGTCTTCTAGGGATTCATTTGAGATGGGAATAAATTTGCTTTTTGCATTGGTCGTACCACTCGATTTGGCGTACCATTTGATGGGAGTGGGCCAAAATATATTTTGCTCGCCCTGTCGGGAGCGTTTTATCATGGGTGCTATTTCTTCATAGGTGCGTACGGGTACTCGATCGGCAAAGTCTTCGTACTGCTGCATATCAGCAAAACCATATTGCTTACCGACTTCTGTTTTTTTAGCAGTTTTCAGCAAGTTCATCAGTTCATCGCGCTGTACTTCGTTGGGATATTTGATAAAAAGCTCAATGTCATGCACTCGTTTTTTGAGGAGCCATGTAACAACAGTATGGAGTAGTGGTATTGCCATTTTGGGTATATTGCTGAACGAAAATACAAATTATGTTTCAAGGCGTACTGACCAAAATGCAAACGGAATTCAAAAGCCCTGTAGACTACTACTTGGTCTTTGCAGATTCCTTCGTTCACGTCAATAGTTTTCTAGAAAAAAAAGTGCATATCACACGCACGGGTTCGCAGTGTCTTAGCTGCTCACAGCCCAACGAAATTTTCCGACAGGGTTTTTGTAAGTCCTGTTTTTTTGAAACACCAAGTGCTGGGGAATGGATTATGAAACCCGAGCTCAGCAAAGCTCACTTGGGCATTGAAGACCGTGATTTGGCCTATGAACAAAAGGTGCAATTACAGCCCCATATTGTTTATTTTGCGGTCTCCAGTGGACTAAAAGTGGGAGTAACACGCGATACCCAAGTGCCCACGCGCTGGATTGACCAAGGTGCGCATCAAGCCCTGCCTATTGTGGAGGTGCCCAACCGCTATTTGGCAGGTATAGCAGAGGTAGCCCTAAAAGCATATTTCAACGATAAAACCAACTGGCGCATCATGCTGCAAAACAAAGGAGAAGCTTTGGATTTGGTGGCCGAACGTGCAGCCTGTATTGCCAAACTACCAACCGAAGTACAACCCTATGTAGTTCAGGATCCACCCCTTTCTATCGACTTTCCCGTTGCTCGTTTTCCCGAAAAAGTCAAAAGTTTAAACCTCCTCAAAACGCCTGAATATTCGGGAGTGCTTAAGGGTGTTAAAGGACAGTATTGGATTTTTGAAGACGATACCGTTTGGAACGTACGTGGGCATGAAGGGCAAGTAGTTGACCTTTCATTTAGCTAACCGTCATAGGTTTTTTTAGATTCCGCCACCAATCGGTTGATTTCCGTCAACTCTTTATTGGTCAGGTCGCGCCATTTTCCTTTGCCAACGTCTAGGTTTACATTCATGATGCGCACTCTTTTAAGGCGTACCACGCGGTAGTCCAAATATTCACACATACGCCTGATTTGCCGATTGAGCCCTTGGGTGAGGATGATGCGAAACTCACGCTCATGCGTTTGCTTTACCACACAGGGCCTTGTGACCGTATCGAGTATGGGAACGCCTTTGCCCATCTTGTCAATAAAGAGTTTGGTAATGGGCTTGTTGACCGTTACTACATATTCCTTTTCGTGGTTGTTGCGGGCACGCAAGATCTTATTGACGATATCACCATCATTGGTTAAAAAAATAAGTCCTTCTGAGGGTTTGTCTAATCGACCAATGGGGAATATTCGGGTTGGATAATTAATGAATTCAATGATGTTGTTTTTCTCCACTTTGGTGTCTGTGGTACAAACAATACCAACGGGCTTATTAAAGGCAATATAAACGGGCTTTTCTGTCTTTTTACCAACCCGTTCTCCGTCAACGGCAATTATGTCTTGCGCCGTTACTTTCATACCCATCTCCACGGGGTTGCCATTCACGGTAATGCGGCCTTGTTCAATCAGCTTATCTGCAGCGCGACGCGAGCAGAAGCCAACCTCACTTAGGTATTTGTTAATGCGAACAGCTTCCATATCAATCCAAATGAATTTCTTCCCCAACGTTAAGATCAAAATGACGGCGAATCAGCCAAACGAATAAGTACAAAAAAGGCGTATCGACAGCAGCAACCAATACCTTAAAAATCACGCTAGATACGACCAAACCCCAAAACAAATCCCAAGGCAGTACTTGAAACGAACACAAGAGTAAAATAACCGCTGTGGAGTCGATGATTTGAGAACTAAATGTGGAGAAGTTATTGCGCAACCATAAATGCTTGCCTTGCGTCAGGTTTTTCCAATAGTGATAGATGCGTATGTCCACGAATTGTGCCGATAGGTAAGCGATCATGGAAGCCAACACCGCCAAGGGCGACAGCGCAAATACGCTGTGGAAAGTAGCATCGTCTATAGGTGAGCTTTCAATGGCGGGTACCACCCCTGCCAACAGTAAAATTCCAATCGAAAAAAAGGAGGCAAAAATACCAGCGACCACCACTTGATTGGCGCTTTTCTTTCCAAAAATTTCAGAAATAATATCGGTGATTAAAAAGGTGATGGGATAGGGCAGTATGCCTACAGATAATTCAAAAATGGGCATCCCAAAGACTTCCCAGTCAAAAGGGCGCCAATAAAAAAACTTCTGAAAAATCAGGTTAGAAACCACCAAGGAGGTGATGAATAAGGCGGCCAAATACAAATATAGCTTTCGCGCTGCATGCCTATGCATCTAGTTCACATTTAGTGTGTAGGGTAGGCGTGCTTGCATTTGATTTGCTGGATTTTTCAAGGCTTCTACTCCCTGAATCCAAATGGAAATTTCAGGTGGCAATTGCGTTCTTATTTTTCCAAAAGGTCCTCCAAGAAGTCCTTCTAAAAGACTGTCCAAATCATCGTCAAATTTAGGATAGGTGGTTAGCCTGTAGTCTTCGATTTCGGCTAGTGCAGCTGCGCGTTCCAAGGCTAGGTCGAGACCACCAAGGTGATCTACAAGTCCAATGGCTTTGGCTTCAACTCCTGACCATACGCGACCTTGTGCAATTTTGTGCACCTCATCTTTGGTCATGTTACGGCCATCGGCAACACGTGTTAAAAAGGTCTGATATATTTGGTTAATACCCGCTTTGATTTCGCTTCTTGTGTTGTTAGGTAACGGCTCAAAAGGAGAATATTGCAGGGCTTGTTTGTTGGTGGTGACTTGCTCTGCATTGATGCCCCATCGGTTTGACAAACGGTTGACATTAGGCAACACCCCCCAAACGCCAATAGACCCTGTGATGGTCGTGGGTTCGGCAACAATTTCGTGGGCGTTCGCAGCGATATAATAACCTCCCGAAGCGGCCACATTTCCCATAGAAACCACTACTTTCTTGGTTTCTCTCAAGTGTTCAATTTCTTCCCAAATAAGTTCAGAAGCCAAAGCACTTCCACCAGGGGAGTTTATACGCAACACTACAGCTTTTATGTTTTTCTTTTTACCGATTTTCTTGAGGGCTTTTATCGTTTTTTCTTGTCCAATCATTTCAGCACCTCCTTCGCCGTAAATAATTTCACCTTGTGCGTATAGCACAGCAATGCGGTTGGCACCTTTTCCTTTTCTGCGCCCTGCGATGCGCATATAATCAACGAAATTGGTCGTTTCCATTTCGTCCTCATCAAATCGTGATTCGAGTTTTTCTTTATAGCTACGCCTTGTGGCAGTTCCATCTATAAGCGAAGCGGAAATGGCTTTTTGTGCATTTGCACCAGCTAGATTGTCGGCATGTGTGTCGAGTGTTTTTTCAGAAACACCACGGCTGGTGGCAATATCACCCAATAAGGTGTCCCATATGTCATCCATATAGGATTGAATTTGGGAGCGATTTTCCTTACTCATATAGTCATCTAAATAAGGCTCAACGGCACTTTTGTATTTTCCATTTCGAATAACCTCCATGCTTATCCCTGACTTTTCTTGGGCAGATTTATAATAGAGGATTTCGGCACTGAGTCCACGAAAATCAACGCCACCTTCTGGATGTACAAAAATGGAGTCTGCAACAGATGCGAGGTAATAATCGGATTGGGTGTAATAATCGCCGTATGCATAAATAAACTTACCGCTTTCTTTAAAGGCTGTTAAGGCTTTTCGAAGGGTGTGTAAGTTTGAAATCCCGCCCATTGCCGAGATGTTTTGAATGCTAATTCCCGCAACAAGATCGTCTTTTGCCGCATTTTCAATTGCTGGAATGATGGTGTTTAGTCCATAGGCCTCTGGGTCTATTTCCAAAGCACTTGCAAAAGAAAAGGTCTGTGGCTCTCTGTCTTGAATAGGTAGCCCCATATCAAGCACCAAAACCGTATTTTCTTCTAATTCGACGGCATCGCCTTCTTCATCCATAAGGGCAACGGAACCTGCCAAAAAGACAAGCATAAAAACAAAAAGAAGCCCAAGTGCAATAAAGGTGCCGAGTGCTGAACTGATAAGATTTTTAAAGAAACTCATAATTTAAGTAGTATATGCTCAAAGATACAGGTTTCCCAATTCTTTTCATCATTTTTGTAAGATGTCTATTGTTTACATTTCTGTCGGGAGTAATATGGGCGACCGCCTTGCGTATTTGCAACACGGTTTAGATGCTGCAACAGCCATAGGTGCTATTGGTACTATTTCTTCAGTGGTTGAAACCCCTGCAGTTGGTTTTGAGGGCAATCCTTTTTTAAATGCTTGCTTCACAATTGACACCCAACTTACCCCTGCTGTGGTTATGCAAAAGCTGCTTGACATAGAGCGGTCACAAGGGAGGTTGCGTTCGTCTGGTCAGGGATATCAAAACCGAACCTTGGATTTGGATATGATTTTTTATGATGACTTTGTTTTGAATACACCAAATCTCATACTACCGCATCCATCCATGGCGCAAAGACGATTTGTATTGCAGCCCCTATGTGAAATCGCATCCCACAAACAGCATCCCGTTGACCAAAAATCCATACAAGCCTTGCTCGATGCATGTGAAGATAATACGCCGCCTAGCGTTCACGAGATGAAACTGCGACACCCCATTTACGCAAAACTTAGCGCGCATACCTTTATTTGTGTGGAAGGGATTATTGGCTGTGGAAAAACAACGTTGACAAAACTATTGGCACAAAACCTAGGCTATAAAACCATTGAAGAGCGATTTGCAGAAAATCCCTTTTTACCCAAGTTCTATAGAGACCCAAAGCGCTATGCCTTTCCATTGGAACTGTCTTTTTTGGCCGATCGATTTAATCAAATCAACGAGGAGTCTGAACAGTTGGATTTATTTCAGTCTGGGGTTGTGGCCGATTACCACATGAGCAAGTCGCTGGTATTTGCGCAAAATACCTTAAACGAAGACGAATATCCTCTTTTTCATCAATTGTATCAGCTGATGTCAAAGAGCGCCAACCAGCCCAGTCTTTGCATATACCTTCGCCAAACACCCGAACGCGCCAAGGTCAATATTAAAAAACGGGGAAGGAGCTATGAACAAAATATTGGAACAGATTATTTGGGAAAATTGGCCATGGGATACGATCAACACCTGCCTTTTTTACAACAGCGCATGCAAGTGGTATCAGTTGATGTTACAGCTTTGGATTTTGTGCTAAACCCCGAAGATTTGGTTCAATTGTTACGCAGCATTAATGCGCAGTTGGGCGAAGTTGTGTAAAGAAATGCCACAATACCACGCCGGCAGAGGTAGCCACATTTAAGGAATGTTTGGTTCCCAATTGCGGAATCTCAATCGCCGCACCACAGGCATCAATGACTTCTTGCGAAACACCTTGAATTTCGTTACCAATAACCAGCACTAGCGTTTGATTTGGTGCAGCAGTTACTTGGTCTAAATACACCGCACCTTTGACTTGCTCTATTGCATAGCAATCGGCACCAGTCTCACGGAGTTTAGCGACCACTTCAGCAGCAGCCTTTTCTTGTCGCCAGTCGACACTTTCAGTAGCGCCTAATGCGGTTTTGTGAATGTCTTTGTGCGGAGGGGTTGGCGTGATGCCACAGAGAACAATCTCAGCAATTCGAAATGCGTCGGCAGTACGGAAAATAGCCCCAACATTGTTGCGGCTTCTGATGTTGTCGAGCACCAATACAATATTTGTTTTGGGGGCTGCTTTAAAAGCTGTTGGGCTCAACCTGTTGAGCTCTTCCATGGTCCATTTTCGCATATGTCAAAGGTAAGGATTGTGTTTGGCTAAAAAATGTAAATTAGCCATAACTAATATCTCGCTTTGTCTGCCAAGAAAAAAACAAAAGAAACGCCTTTGATGAAGCAATACAATCAAATCAAGGCGAAGTATCCCGACGCACTGCTTCTTTTTCGCGTGGGCGATTTTTATGAAACCTTTGGACAAGATGCCGTTAAGGCAGCCCGTATTTTAGGGATACTATTAACCAAGCGTGGCGCCGGCAGCACATCTGAAACCGAATTGGCAGGCTTTCCCCATCACTCGTTACATACCTATTTGCCCAAGCTCGTACGCGCCGGACAGCGTGTCGCCATTTGCGATCAGCTGGAAGATCCCAAGCTTACCAAAAAAATTGTAAAACGTGGCGTCACCGAACTGGTAACGCCCGGTGTAACCCTTACCGACGGCGTGTTGGAAGCGAAAAGCAACAATTTTTTAGGTGCGCTTCATTTGCAAAACAACGTTTTGGGTTTTGCTTATTTGGATATTTCAACGGGTGAATTTCAGTGGGCGGAAGGTGCATTGTCTGAAATCAGTGCCCTGTTGCAACAGCTTGAAGTAAAGGAATTGTTGGTTTCCAAACCACAGCGTAAGGCCATTGCAGCATTGCTGGGCGATAGCTTTCCCTTTTTTGTGTTGGAAGACTGGGTTTTTCAAACCGAATACACGGCTGAAAAGCTGATGCAGCACTTCGGGGTCAATACCCTCAAGGGCTTTGGTTTTGACCGCGCAGATATGGGCATGATTGCTGCAGGTGTTGTACTTCATTATTTGTACGAAACCGAACACGCCAAACTTGGCCATTTGGTGCAACTCAAACACCACAACCCACAACAGCAGGTTTGGATGGACCGTTTTACGGTTAGAAATTTAGAGCTTATATCACCCAATGCTCCAGAGGCAATAACGCTTTTGGAGGTGGTAGATCATACGGTTACGGCCATGGGCGGCCGCTTGTTGCGCCGCTGGATTACAGCCCCCATAACGGATGTAACCATCATTGAAAAGCGATTGGATGTTGTTGCCTTTTTTAAGGAACAGCCAGGGCTTCACCAGCAGGTGTTGTCCTGCCTAAAACAAGTCACCGACATAGAAAGACTGGCTGCCAAAGTAGCTACGGGACGTATTAATCCAAGAGAAGTCAATGCACTACGTCACGCATTGATGCAAACTACTGCCATCACAGGGCTATTGTCCGATGCCGATCCTGTGGCGCCTTTATTGGCGACCATTGACAACAGTCAGCCCATTACAGACCATATAGCCACTTGGCTTGCCACGGAAGCTCCTGCACAAATGGGGAAAGGGCAAACCATTGCTGCGGCTGTGTCTGTTGAATTAGATGAATTACGGGCATTAGCACAAGGTGGACGTGATACGTTGGATGCCATGTTGGCGCGTGAAACGGAGCGCACGGGTATTCCTTCGCTCAAAATTGCCTTTAATAACGTATTTGGTTATTATATCGAGGTGCGAAACCTGCACAAAGACAAGGTGCCTGAAGAATGGATACGCAAGCAAACCTTGGTCAATGCAGAGCGTTATATCACAGACGAACTAAAAACCTATGAAACCAAGATTTTAGGGGCAG
>ERZ802830.1210-NODE-1210-length-24881-cov-6.87984_pt1 | contig 24881 bp, 21 predicted proteins | sample MGYA00345654_ERZ802830 | MGnify/ENA primary metagenome ERZ802830 (study PRJEB30503, sample SAMEA104212375) | marine metagenome | biome: Westerlies Biome; feature: [SRF] surface water layer (ENVO:00010504) within the epipelagic zone...; material: water...
TGAGTCTAGATGCGTACGTGGGCGAGCAGGCTTTTGGGCGAGTTTGAGTCCCGATTGCTCCAGCATTATGTCTCCTTTCTTTGTGTTGCAACGACTACAAGCAACTACCAAGTTGTCCCAGTCATCACTCCCGCCTTTCGACTTAGGAATAACATGGTCTATAGTGAGTCGTCTTGTAGCTCCACAATATTGGCATTTGTGGCCATCTCTTTGATAGATAGCATTGCGCCTAGGCTTAGATCTTAGCATCTTAGTAAATGGAATTTTAATAAAATTAGTCAGACGAATAACTTTATGGCTAACAACCGTCGCTTTTTCTTTCAAAAGAAGAACAAATGCTCTTTTCCAAGAGGTAATGTTAATTGGCTCGTAAGAGGCATTAAGAACAAGGATTTGCTCTCTTGCAATCGAGTCAAGTTCGGTCAAGTACGCCTGTTTCATTGCACCATTCGCAGTCTTCTACCAAGTTAGGTAGTATCTTTCCTTCTAAAGTTGTGCATTGGATAATAAGGAAACCTCTCCCATCACAATAGTGGCATTTAGTTTTTCCAAATGCTGAGTATTCTGTAACCTTTTGTTCTTTATCGGGTTTCTTCATCTTTATTGAAGTCAGCAGAAGCGCAGTTTCCTTGTAATTCTTCGGCCGGGTTTTGAGAAGCAGATTCGTCTCCGTTGATGTTATGATCTTTTCTCTTGGAGTTATAATTCATTTTCTTCTCTGCAATCTCTGCAAATTCCTTACCGTCAATTCCTGCATACGCAAGAGCAGCTCGGTGGAAAAGAAGGATGTCAAACATCTCTGCTACAAACTCTTCGCGAAGTTCTTTGTTGTCCATGTAAGAAGGTTCGTTGTTCTTCCAGCTGCGCCGGGGAACATATACACGAGCTTCGATGGTTTCTTCGATAAGGTGACTGAGGTACTCAATGACCTTAGCATATCGCTCTTTTTGAGTCATGTAGTCAAAAGGGCCGGGCTGACCTGCAGCGGCGGCATACTTTTGCTGAGAAGTGTATCCTTCATTAATGAACTCAACGTAATCAAACATAACCTTTTAGAAAGTCTCTCCAAATATTATATCACAAAAAAAGAGGGCCGTACAGACCCTCGTATCATAATTATTTCTTATCCCTCACACGCCGCGCACTCATTGTATTTAGCCGGTTCGGCTCCTGTAAGCTGTTCAGCAAGTTCTGAGTACCCGCCAATATGTTCTCCGTCGAGCCATATTTGAGGCACAGTGGCAAACGCAAAGTCTTTGACTGATGCCCTAGGGATTTCTTTGTACGAGATGCCATGCTGAGTCAGGAGTGCTTTTGCTCTTACGCAATAAGGACAATCGTCTTTAGTGATTATCTTTACTCTTTGTTCTGCTACTTTAGGCGCCGATTTCTTCACAAGGATAGAAGAGCTCCTAAGATAATATAAACTCTTGAGGCCTTCCTTCCATGCACTAAGGTGGAGCTTGAAGATATAAGACGGATCGGCCTCTGGATCTACGAAGAGATTGAGAGATTGGCCTTGGCAAACGTAAGGCTGGCGATCAGATGCTTGTTTAATAAGCTCAAATTGATCAATCTCTCTTGCTGTTTTGTAAAGGTCTTTTTCTTCTTCTGAAAGAAATTTTAAATGCTGAACGCTCCCCCTCATCTCTAGAATACTTTCCCAGATCTCGTCGGTATTCTTACCAAGGCTTTCCAAGTGCTTTTCAAGATATGGGTTTTTGCGAACAAAAGTCCCTTTGGCCTGTTTGGCAACGTAGTAGTTAGCATCAATAGGCTCGATACCCTGAGACACTGCTCCAGAAATCACGGAATTAGATCGAGTCGGCGCAATAGCGATCAAGTGGGTGTGCCGCATTCCGTTGCCTTTACACCACTCAGGCTCTCCGTATTCCTTAGCCATCTGCCTTGAGGCTTTCTCTGCGTTTTCTTTAATAAACTTATGGCATTCAATATTGAGCTGACGAGCTTCTTCTGATTTAAAAGCATAACCGCGGCTCTGGTATAAGGCATGCAAACCCATTGTACCAATGCCTAACGCCCTTGATTTCCTAGCAAAACGTACGCTCCTGCCCATTGATGGCAAACGATCGCCTTTATGACAAAACTCCTCTACAACAGCGTCGAGTAGGTAGGTTGTGAGTTCGGGCACAGTTTTGCCTGTGTTCTTACCTTTCCAGTTTTTCCACTCATCGAACTTAGCAAGGTTAAGAGAACTTAGTACACAAACAAAAGAATGAGACTCATCGGTATGTAAAAAGATCTCAGAGCAAAGATTAGAGGTAGAGACTTTGAGCCCCCTTTGATTATAACACTCAGGGTTTTGACGATTAGCATTGTCAATATAGACAATATAAGGAGACCCACTAACCATACGAATTTTCATCACTTCGCCAAAGAGTTTCTGCTTCTCTACATCACCAGCGAGCATAGAGTTAATAAACTCGTCATCTACGGTTACGGCCACGTTGCTATCAATAAAGCTACGAGGATCACCTTGAGAATGATCTTTAGAACGAAGGAGTTCAGGTAGATCTGGGTGAGTGATGGGTATGTAGATAGCAAAGCTACCTCGTCTTACACCACCTTGACTTACTACACTTGCTGCCAGGTCGTATTGTTGAGCCCACGGCACCACCCCAGTGCTTTTTCCCCCGGCCGTGATGGGAGAACCAGCGGGACGAATGTCGCCAAAATATACCCCGACTCCTCCGCCGTTTTTAGACAGTGCAGCTACCTCCTTCAAATGTGAGTAGATAGACTGCACAGAATCAGATAGATGAACAGAATAGCAAGAGATCGGAAGGCCTCGTGGCACTCCAAAGTTAGCAGCTACAGGAGTCGCAAGGCCAATATACCCATTCCATAGAGCTTCAAATAAGTCTGCTCCAATGTCATCTCTTTTCAAAATACGGGCGGCGTTATTAGCCACCCTTTCCCACATACCTCGTGGGGTTTCTGCCTGCCAAAGATAACCGCGTGACAATGTATCCACGGCCTCCTGGCTCATCCATTCAGGAACCTGTAGCGTCATATTTAAGGTGATTCGTAGTCTATTATATCAAAAATTTTCTATCTTTAATCGATAGATTTACTATTTGTCGATCAATCCGTCGTCGTAGGCGTCTTGAGTATTTTGCTCACGAGTACCCCACTTCAAGTTAGAGATCTTGTTGTCCTGTCCGTTATTATTCTTATGCATAATAACAGGGCTACCAGAGGGCTTAGGAGGGCCAAAGAGCTCCATGACCATTGCATGGACCTTGGGCTCTTCTCTCTTGCCATCGTAGGTTAGGTTAACCCTATAGTGGCCACGATCATCATCGCGAAGAGCACGGACTTCTCCGTCTCGTTTTACCCGGCCTTTATTACTGACATAGTACGGAGATTTTTTCCATTGTTTCCATTCTTCAGCAAAATCAGACCAGCCGTTTGGTACTTTGTAGTCGCTCATGTTTCTTTAAGAAGATATCTGATCTAGGATCTGTGATTAAGTATAAGGCTCCTGTTGCTTGCTTTAGGAGCTCTTGATTAACTTCGGGGGTTCTTGGTTTCATTGTATCGTGCTTTGTTGAGTAGATAGAAGTCTTCAGCCGTTTCCCCATCAGCAAAGTAATGAGCACGGTCGCTGTATTCTACTATCCATTGCCTAATTCTTGGTTCGTAGCGAGGTTCTTTAATCATACAATTGCTAATTCTAAAGTGGATAAGTCCACTGACATAAAATCTTGAGAGATCTTAGCAGTGTAGTTTGATCCATCTTTAGATTGGGCGAAGAAGTCATGGCTGCTTGCACCCCTGATTGTTGGATCAAACCATGCTGCAATAGATTTTGCTTTTGATAGCTCTTCAGTAGAGAGCCTGAAAATTTGATCTAGTCCGAGTTGAAGAAGGCGTTCGTTTGCACGATTCCTTATGTAAGCCTTCAACTCTTGGGCGTCTATAGTGGTTAGCTTGTAACCATTAAAGATATTATCTATGAAAGCTTCTTCGTTGTCAACAACTAACCTGAAACCCTCATAAACCGCCTCCTCTTCTTCCGCGGACAAACCAGTCTCTTCTACAAGAAGCCTAAACAACTTACACCCGGCTTCAGAGTGGATTTGTTCGTCGATAGCGCTCCAAGAAATAATCTGGCTCAAACCCTTATACCTGCCGTCCTTATTGAAGCTTAAGAGTACCGAAAAAGAGCTAAATAGACTTACTCCTTCTCCTGCACCAGAAAACACTCCTAGGGAGACTTTATCAGAGTATGTATCGAAGAAAGTCTCAACCTTCTTGCGAGCTACTTCGTCATTGATGAACTCGTCGTACTCATCGAGACCTAGGATGTCGTTGAGATAAGAATAAGCTCCGGCGTGGATTGTCTCAAAGAAACTAAATGCTCGGGCCATAGATTGGATCTCTGGCTTTGGGAAGATAGAGCAGACTTTATCTGCCCAGTAACAACCGATACCTAGCTCTGCGCTAACGAACCCTTTAAGAATCCCTGCGATTACATTGCGCTCTTCTGGTGTTGAGTTGAATTGCCAGTCTCTGAGATCAGACTCCATGGCAACTTCTTGATGTCGCCATACGCTGGCCACAGCTTTCTCGTAATATTCGTAAAACTCAGGAAAATCAAACCCGCCATCTTTCTTAAAGAGCATCGGGTCGTGTTGTGTGATGCTTGTCATTTGTTTTCGTAAATAGTAATCTCGTGGTTGAGGGCGTTATATACTCCAATGGTTCCATCTGTTCCGTGGCCACCTGGATCATTAACTACACAATTATCGGTAACAATCACTTGTTCCCAATGTCCCGCACATAGAACATGGTTGTCAACAGCACCGCGTTTTTGCGGATTTCTCCAGAAGCCGATATATTTACTATACTTCTTTCCCTGGTATAGCCAGCTAGTTTTAATACCTCTTAGCGTACGATTAACGTCGTCTTTTGATAGAGAAGATGGATTATTGTAATTCAGATTGCGGTCATGAAAAGCATGAGCAATGTGGTAATTCTTTCCGTTATCCAGTTTGTAACTAACTCCAAGAGGTCGGGAGTCTAGCCACTCTATCATGTCTTGTCTGTACTCTTCATCGAGTTTGTCAAGCTCTGCGAGGGTATGCTTGAAGCCCATAATGTTCTTCCGAACTTTTCTCTTCTCAAGGTAGTGGTCACAAAGGTTTTCGGAATGATTTGAATGGACTAGGGTGGCATAACCTTCGTCGCAAAGCTGGCGGACTAAGTTATAGATTTTCTCAAAGCTACACTGATCTTGGTAAGATTTATCTCGGCAATCATTTAGATCTCCAAGGAACACAAGATGAGCGCCATTGTTGAGCTGGTCAGTTAGTTTGTCAATAAGCCGAGGAAGAGCATCGTCGCGGGAGTGGATGTCTGAAATCAGAAGGATGTTTTCCGGCATTATAGACGAGTAGATAGAGATATTCTATCATGGCCGACCGCGTCTGTACATGGCTATCAGCCACCATATGAGCTGACATTGGGTTTGTCGGATTTAGCAGCTCCGTATTTACCATCAGGGTCTACGTACTTAGAGTGATACTCGTCCTCACCCGTCTGTGGTCCTGGTTCTACCTTCTTTACGTTCTCTTCGGAATAAGTACTCCAGCCTTCGGGCACTATTAAGTTATTTTCTTCCATGTTATTTTGTGCGGTATTTTTCCTTTAAACAAAAAAATCCCCCAAGGCCGAAACCTCAGGGGACAAAAAGGATTATATGCTATATCAGAAATCGAGGTTGAGATCCTCTTCAGAGCTTTCTTGCTGTGCAAGAAGCAGGGTCGAGCGGATACGAATACGACCGTTATCCATCTCTTCTTTGCTACGCAGAGTCAAGGTAGCAGGTTTTTCTTGATTGATCTCAGGCTTAGTTGCCAAGAGAGGACGGATGGAGCTGTGGGCCCATGCGCCGGCAATGTTACCCTCTTCTGGGGTGTTATTGATCAAGATGCGATAAGTCAAGCCATAAGAGGTCTTGCAAGGATAGTATCCGATAACCTCGTAAGGAGTGTTGACTTCGAGCTCGCGGAAGTCAATCTCATCAGTGGCTTCAATACGGGTTCCGCCGCCGCTACCTTTAGCGGTGACTTTCTGGAGAAGGCCGATGATGTCTGCAGGCTTCTTCTTAAGAAGAGCGTTCATTGCCTTAGGCTCGACAGGATTTTCCCAGTCGGTAAACCGAACAGCAACAGGGAGAACAGTTTGGCCACCTTCGACGTCTACCGCCATGAAGAGCGCCGCATCCTCGCCTCGTCCAGAGAAATTATAGGAACCAAACTCGGCTTCAATCTCTCGTCCGTCTGAGGTCTTGAAACCGCCCTTTCCAACTTGGAGAGGAATGAATCGAGGACCCCACTGAACATAGAGTTCGCCTTCTTTAGTATCTTCAACGCCTTCTGCGCCAACCTTAAGAACAGGGCCGAAAAGGCGGAAATAAATGCTATCACGAGATTTAATGAGGAAAGTGTTTTCATCCAGAGGAAGTTCCTCAGTGGTAAGATACTGGAAAACAGTATCGAGATCCTTACGCATTCCTTTAGGGAGATTGGCGTTAGGAAGAGAAGTGTACTCACTTGTGTACTCACGTCCTGCAAGCGGAGCCAAGGCAGGTGCGTTAGTAGAGATATCGATTGTGTTAATTTGAAAAGACATGTTAAGTTCCCTTTGTGTAAATGTGTCCTTTGGAGTAAGATCTCTCTTAGCTCACTTAGAAATTATATCATAGGAGGAGACAGGTGTCAACCCCATGTAGCTCTTTAACCTATTCTTGCTCGAGATCGAAGATGTATGTTTTGGCTTCTAACTTTATTTCGTAGAGCTGCTTCGAGACAGGATTAAGAGGGCAAAGCGGAGGAATGTATAGTACAAGTGTATCATCGACCCAGATCTGTCTTTCAAATGGGCATTTATCTGGGATAGCATTTATCCATCTGTACGCAAGCTTTTTACTCCAGGTCTTAGGGCGGAGAAAGGGCACAGAAAACTTTGGCAGGCGGTCCGCAAAAACAGCCCACCATCTAGGAGCCCTGGCTTTACGGCCAGAGCTCGAGCGTTTAAAACTAATCTTCATATCAATATATTACCAGAACCGAGAAGGGCGCATTGGAGTTGTCATCTCGTGCGTCTGGAAAATCTTCCATATCGTACTGCTCGACTGTAAAGTCATTTGCATTCTTATTTGTCACGGCTATAATATGATCTGCGTCACCATCTAATGAAGTTACAAGTGCAATATAATTATCGTTACCCGGTCCTGAACCGGAATTAAAATAAACGGTGTATACGCCGTTGCTGTCGTTTGTACATGTTAAAGTTTCGGAACCACGCTCACCTGTTTTAACGTCGCCGTTTTTGCTGAAAGAAGCGTAGTGTCTAACGGCAAAAATTGGTTGACCTCCGCTTTGCCTATTATTATCTAACTCGGCATCTCCGACGGAACTGTTACTCATGTGCCGTTTTTCGATGGCGTTGTCTCTAATTTTGTTTTCTCCAATAGAGTCGGGGGCAATTTTAGGTCCAGTAACTGCCTCTGAGGCAATTTTGCCCGTGGTCACTGCGCCCCCATCAATTTTTTCTTGAGTGACTGCGAAATTTTGGATGTGGTTAGTAGTAACTGCTCTCTCCGCGTTATTTGTTAAAGAGTCTTGGAGTTTATCTGCAGTTACCGAATCGTCTGCCAACTGATCAGTATCGATCTCATAAAGTCTTAAAGCCCTGGCGGTAATCAATCTGGACTGTTGCTGTGCATTTGACAGCGAACTTTTTTCTACAACGGTAAAGTTATTTGTAATTGAGGTGACTAATTGACCATCAACAGCTCCGAGTCTCAATCCTGCTAAGTTAGCAGCGTTCTGGTTATTTGCATCTAGGCCTAGCTGAATGGTAAATTGTAGGATGTTATCACTATCATCATTAGGATCGCCGCCATCTGCTTCGACACTGGTCTCAGAAACTGTAAGAGGGCCAGAGGCGTTGACAACATTATCAAGTCTGAGATTGAGCTCTGTAGCAAGTGCCTTGGCAGTAACAACAACTTTGTCTGCAATACCGCTATTAGCATCGCCAAATGCTCCTCTAATTTCCTCTTTAGACGCCAACTCAACAAATCCAGCACGGTCGGTTGTGGCATATACTTCTGGGATATTTTGGCCAGCTTGGATAGGACCAAGGTCAGTTTTAAGTTTAGTAGTTGAATTAAAGACTACATTGGTCTCAGGACCGAATCTTATAGTAGACTCGTCATTCATGAAAAGAAGGCCTTTAATAATGACGTTATTAAGGACCTGGTTAGTTACGTTACCTAACTCGTTATCAGCTTTAAGAGGGATGGAGAATTGCTCACCAGACTTGAGGTCGTAAACGTTAGTACCAATGTAGAAGTTACCTTCTTCGTTCATACCAGATGCATATACCCGCCCTCCAGTTTGTTCTACAATAATCTTACCAAGCTTGAAGTCTTGCTCTAGCGGCTCACCTTGATAGATTGGGAAAGCGGTGTCGTAGTTAAGGTAACCTGTCCACTCCCAAGTGTGACCAGAAGCTCTTACGACGGAGGGGCGATGAAGACTAATTAAGAAACCAGTTTGGTTTGTAGAAGTATTCTCTCTAATTTGAATTGGATTGATGCTAGGACCAAGAGTACTAGAAAATACTACATTTGGTCTATTCTGCATCTTTTGCAAAGCAATTTTTGTTGAGGAGTTATCGGGATCTGCAGTTGCTTCTGGTTCATCTTGATCGAGTTCAGGAACAAAGTCAGCAGTAAAGACGTCTCTTGCGTCTGCAGCTGTGGTTAAGTAGGTGATGTATTTGCCAGGGAACGGGTTGGTTGCGTCTGTGTATTCTACTCCTGGGTTACTATAGGTATGATAGTTTCTTACATCTGTAACTGTTAGAGGATCTGAAAGCAATTCGTCTCCTCCGTTCATAGGAAATCCTACGACACCCTGTTGCTTCTCGAGTACGTAATAAGACTGGGGTTTTCTTAACCCTTCTTCTCTTACAAAACCATCGAGAATGACTCTATAGACTCTTTCATCGGCTGTTCTTCTATCTACAGACCTTCTTACCTTAATAGGCGTGCTGTCAAAAATAAAATCTACAGTGTCAAATGGGCTATCATCAGAATCCAGCATATACCTAAAGGCATAGTCATATTTCTTTTGCAAGAATCCGTCTTCTTCTCCGATTTGACCATCTTCTGTTTCTTCGGCAATGGAAGATGTCTTTATATTAACGTACCACTTACCCCGCCCGGCGTCCCATCCAAAAATCTTAGATTTATCATCTAAGTCATCAAACTTAGGTTCAGAGGGGTCTTGGATTAATATCTCGCCCGCAAACAGAATAGAGTTACCGTTCTCGTCAAAGCCAGTAACATACAGAGTTTTTCTTTCTTGGTTATTATCGCCTCCAGATAGATAATAAGATCCATCGGCCGCTTTTCTTGTGTAAGTAAACTGACCAAATCCAAGTAACGAAGCACTAGGGGGATTAGTTTCAGATAGAGGATCTGCAATATTAGAGTTTTTTACATAGATTCTAATAAATTGGGGAGCCGAAGTTCCTACTTTATTTTCGAGGATGTATTGTTTTGTAGGTACATAATCGATATTAAGACCCGTTGCTACCTCGCTAGTTTTTAAAGTGGCGCCTCTGCCATTGCCTACTGGGGAGGAACTTAAAGGCAAAGGAGGAATAATTTGAAGAATTTTTGTTCCGCCGTAAGCTAATGAAGGTATACCCTTATCTTGAGAGAACGCTTCTTTCTTATACCCGATAGATCTTAAAGAGATGTCTCCAAAGTCAGAACAGGAGTTTGTAATAGAAAGATCAGCCCCACTTTCCGAAATAAAGTGATCAGCGTTACCAATAACAAAGCAAGATACTAGCTGAATTGTGGCGTCAGCTGATCCTCTAAATCCATAATGACGATATTTAAATTGGTCAGTAGCACAGGTTCTATATTTTTTACCACTACCCGTATCTTTGTTGATCGGGGGATCAGAAAAATACTCAGTAGAGGGAGTCTCGAAGCAGTTAGGATCGGTTTGCAGGGATACTTGGGTAAAGTTTGCCGTGACCATGGACTTAAAGCCACTAACTCTAGTTCCATCGGCGAAGAGACCCTGAAGACCAAAGATAGATCTTACAGAACAATTAAATACATAAGGAGAGGAAGATCTTGTAGAGTTAACGTCAGGTAGCTTAAAGAAGTTTACACTTCCACCTTCTTCAACCTTGAGTATTGCAGGGCCTGGATACATCGGAGCGGAATTAGGATCTAAATCAGGAGTCTGAGTTCCAGTTTGGTTTTGCTCGATGTCATTCCCACGATTCTCCTTTCCTGCAACAATAGGAGCAACAATTGTTGTTTCGCCGGGTACCTCTAGTACTCCATCATTACCCCATCCGTCTATGCTTGCAAAGAGAGAAGTAATTTTTGCATAGTAGGAAGTCTCGTTATTGCCACCCCTGATTTCTTCTTGGGATGCAAAACCAACTGAAGTAACTGTGTTATGAGTTCTAGAGAATTGTTGATTGTCAGCAAAAGTCAATAGTGATACATAAGTACCACCTGTTGCTTTAAGGATATAAGTTTTCTTATCTTGCGCAACATTTTGTCCAGGCGTTAGACCTGGAACGTACATTGGACGAAGTCTAACTTTTCTTAAATCAACACCATTAATAGAAATACCTCTGGGGACAATTAGACCACCAGTTGTAGGGTTAAAGTCGGAAGTTCTATTATAAAAAAGCTCGTCTCCGATGTTAAAGCTTCCTTGTACATACTGTAAGTGCACTCTCCATCTAGTAGCAGAAACAGTGTCTTTCTCGACTTTTCTAATTGTACCTACTGCTCCTGCAGAGTTATATATCGATCGTCCTAAGTTTAATGAGACAGGGGGTTGTCTACTTGCGCTATTGACATCAACAACAATGAAAGGATTGCTGCTGCTATAAGAAGTCATTGAGAAGTAACCAGTAGAAACTTGCTTAATGTACCTATCTGTTCCGCTAATCCCTGAGATAGCATTAACACCTGGAGAGTTGTCTACATAGTAATCACCAGGAGCAAGCTCAATTACTGTAGTGTCATAAGCATCTGTAATGCCTCCTCTTCTACTAGCTCTTGCGGCTTCAAGAAGTGCTCTTTCAATAGTTCTAAATGGTTTGTCGTTATCGGTTCCGTTATTATTTAGCTCGTCTTTTCCTACGGAAGGATCTACATAGATAATGTTTCTAATCGCCGAAGAGGTCTCTGCGACCACTCCTTTATTACATCTAGAAGCACCGAATACTTTGATTAAACCTCCTTCTCCGTTAGAGTAGATGGCTGTTGCTTCTCTGATCTCTTTATAGCATTTTTGAGAAGAGGCTTCGTAACGATATACTCCCTCGGAAGGGTTAGGATACTCAGCAGGAATTACCTGGCCATCTGGGCATTCTCCAGCTGTTCTTGTTCCGATAAATTCTTTACCACCACAACTAATAAACGATCCTAGCTTAGGATTACACTCAGAACCAGGTGTCTCTTCAAACTTCCATTCTGCAGTAGATGCGTTATAGAATAGTTCTAAGTGAGCATCGCGAATGTTTATAATCCAGTCGTCTACAGAGCCATTAATCTTTGTATTATAGCCTGGTCTTAAAACAATTGGAAATCTATCAAAAGAACCTTCGAGGTCAACAACTGCGACTCTGTCGTTATCAGAAGCCTTAGGAGCAGAAGCATTATTAGGATCTTCTTCAGCTCCAGGAAGATTGATAATAATAGAGCCATTTCTTGTGTCTGCGATTGCTCTATCCCAAGACTTAATGTACTTAGATGTAGAAATTATTTCTGTATTTTTTAAAATACCCGTTCCGTAATTATTTAGCGCACCAACAAACAAGTTAGGACGAAGATCAATTACTCCAGTTCCAACTACATCTCCTTCGGCATCTGTATCAAATTCCCCGTCGGTAAAGTTAATTTCCGCAAGAGGGACATATGGATTAGAGGTAGGATCAGGAAGAGTAGAGGCAATTGCAAGAATACCGCCCGCTGATAAGGAATCATCTTCTCTTACATAAACATAGTTTCTTCCTGTAGGATTTGCTCCGGCCTCGGTTCCGCTAGCAGAGATCAGGCCAATAATTTGTCTGTTCCAAGAGAATAAAGTTCCATTAGAGAGAACAATTTTTCCCGCCTCTACGATCACGCCCCTTGGTCTTGCTTCAGATCCCTCAACAGGGCTGATAACATTATTAGCGCCGATAGTAATCCTGATAGTTTTAGGGCTAGTAAATGTAGCGTCATTAACTGTCCAGCCGCTATCTACAGTGCCGTACCCAAGAATTACGCCGTCATGAGCCAATCTACCGACCGCGGTCTCTTTCTCGCTCCTGGGGTTGGAGATTTCATAGTCTTTAAGACTGTCTCTTTCTGCAATATCCCAGCTATTTTCATCGGTAGAAGATTTAGTATAAAAATCTGCTCTAGCTCCACCAGAGAAGCTAGTACCTTTTTGTACCTCATTAAGGTACTCCTTGGTTACAATTGTTCCGTTTTGGAATGTAATTTTGTCAAGCATCGGAGGTAATTAAAATTATTATGTGGTGCTGTCGTTAATCCAGAGTAATCGGCCCATCCATTCTGAGCTAGGACCAAAAGAGCTTAATTCAACTAACATCTTTCTTCCAGAAGCTTTATAGGCATCTATAGGATTGTCAGCGCTTTCGTCTATAGCTATGCCGCCATATCCCCAAGTAATCCCACTGGAGAAAATAAACCAGGTGTTCTTTTCTCCCCAGCTTACCGGGTAGTCAAAATAGGTCGTTACATTAGCCACGGGATCTGTTGAGAAGGTAAGTAAAATTCTCATCTCTCTATAAAACCCTTCTGGTACCAAAAGAGGATTTGTGTTAGGAACCGGAAGGTTTTCCGATTGAGCTAGATCTACAGATAAATAATTTGAAGATCTTAAAGAGCCAATCGGCTTATTTTTTACTGCTCCGCCTAGTTCTATTGGAGAACCCACAGAGTCTCCTAACCAAACTCTTCCGTCAGCATTGTTGCCAAAGAGTTCCCCTTCATCTAAGTCCCCAATGAAAGGCTCTTCACCAACGACATTTGACGTTAAAATTTGAATAGATGCTTGACTCATTTACAAGAAATTGTATTTAGTCTATCCTTCCTTTAAACTGCTTTCCACGGTTTAAAGCTATACTAGAATAATAACAATAAAGATGTGGCAAAGAATAATTTTCTTACAGACAACCTTTCTACTGTAGGGGGACTGGCCGCTATTGCTTACGGGTCTTCTGCTTATTTTCAGACAGTAAATGACCAGATTAAACAAGGTTCTTCAACTAAAGAACTAGATTACCAGCTCCCTTCTAATATTTTATTAGATTATACGGGCACTGATAAATTTATCTATGACATTTTTTATGCTGCTATAGAAGAGGAATATGACTCTGGAAGTATTTTAACAGACTTTATAGATATTAATACAACTGGAAAGGAAGAATTTTCTAAAAAGCTATTAGAGACTTTTCTGTATAATATTAACAGATTATCAGACTATCAGGATAACTATTCTTCCTTAGTAGATGAAGCTATCGAAGAAACAATATATTATTTCAACAGGAACTCTAATTTGAGTGTAGATGTAGATTCTTTATCTCAAAGAGTTCATAACGGGTTTTTAAATTCTGAGTATCTAGGAAGAGATGTTGCTAAAGTAATTACTTTAATAATACAAAATCCAAATACAAAAATTTCATCGGCTCCACCAGACTCTATTGTATCTCTGTACTCCTCTCCTAGACAAGAAAAAGACTTCAGAGGAGTAGATAGATACTGTGGGTCGCTAACTAAATCGCAGTACTATGGGAATATAGGCTATGTCTTAAAAGACGGATCTATTAGGCAATCTGTATCTGAAGGTTATGTAGGATATCCCGCAATGACCTTAATAGGTGAAAGTTTATATAATTCGGATAGTTCCGATAACATAAGCTTAAGAGATTTAAGCTATTCTTCTAATAATCTTTTCGACTCTGGTGTGAGATTTTCGGCAACAGAAAGACAAATCTATAGTATTAACCTTGCTTCAATAAATACAGGTAATTAAATAATGGCTGATATAAGAGGACCTATACTACCTCTCCAATTAGATCCTAGAAATACTCCGGCTCTAGTTAGAGATACACAAACAAAAATATTTTTAGAATCTGATGGTCAGTTAAATGACTTTAGTGCAGCTTCTCCGCTATCTGCAATAGTAGAAGGACAAGCCTACGCACAAAGTGAGCTTCTGTACTATCTTAACTCTCTTCCTGAGGCTTTTACTCTTCAGTGGTTTAGGCAATTAGGAATTCAAAGATCTATTGGTGCAAAAGCTATTGTAGAAATTACTTTTACCAAAGTGGAAGGATTTGGAAGAACAGTTATAATCCCTAAAGGAACTATACTTTCTACTGTAAGTAATTTAAATTATATTTTAGACGAAGAAGTAAGAATTAATAACGATCAACTTGTTGCAACAGGAAGAGCTGTATCTGAGAAGTGGGGGGCGGTTTATAATGTGGCCACTGGAGCTATACAAAAAATAAACCTTAATATCTTGGGCCTTGGTGCTCAGACTAATGAAAGACAGGCCCAAGGTGGCAAAGACCTAGAGTCTATTGAAAATTTAAAAACAAGAGCATTTACTTTATTACGAAGAAGAGGATTAATTTCTGCTAATGACTACGAAAATGAAATTAGGGAGATTGCACCCGAAGCCTCTATTGTTAAAGTAATTACTCATGAGGAGAAAGAAAGGATAAGCGAAGACATTCCTACAGGAGTTATTGCAGTTTGCTTAGGAGATCAAGATGGTAGAGAACTTGAGGCAACAATAAGACAAAACCTTCTTAAAGCATTAAGAAAAAGAGTTCCCCTTGGCACTGCGATATATCTAACTGTTCCAGAAGTTACTCCTCTAGAAACTATTGTAGTTATTGAATACGACGATGAGGTATTTACTACTGGTATCGATGCAAGGGCTTCTGCTATTAATGATATAATCTCTTCTTTTCTAAATATTCAAGAAATACCTCTAGGAGAAACGTTTAACTTTCAGCAAATTAGAAATGCTGTATTTGATCTTAACTTTGTAGACAGAGTTAGATCCTTATCTATAAAGCTACTAAAAACAGAGTCAGTGGCAACAGACTCTAGTAATTTTTGTAATGCTCCTTTTGTTTCAGAATTAGTCAATGAGGTTTGTGTAACAGAGTACGAAGCAACAGTAGATAATACTGATGAGTCTTTTATTAACACAAACGCATTAAGAAGCTTTAGGTACTATAAAAATACAATAACTTTTATTGCGAAATCGACCCAAGCCCCTCTTACATACACCTTTATTGATCCTGATTATCAAACTTTATTAGGAGGCTGATATGGAGTATCTTTCAGTTTGGGATCAAAGAAACAGGAGACCTATTGTCAGAGGCTTTAGGGCGGCTAAGATTGTTGCGGAGTTTGATAGAACAAAAAAAGCCAAGATTGCCGAGCATACGCTAGGTGAGATAGAATTTAATACAAACCCCAAGCTAAATAAGCTAAGAAACGAAGTTATTGATAGGGACATTGGTAAACTAACAACTTCTGGTTTTCAGTATGAAAACATCGGAAATGTATTCTCTCCTGATCCTGAGTTTTTAGAAAAAGACTCCGATGATAAGTATACTGTTCTTGGTCATGGTACTCCTATAGAAGGAGACCTAACAGGAGGCAAGGAGAACTGTGCAATTGAGGGTCTGGTCTGCGTAAGTGGCCAAGGTACAAATAAATCCTGTAACCCTGGAAAATGCAAATTAGGAAAACTTCAAAAGATCACCAATTATAAATGGAAGTATACCTCCGAGAACGGGTACCCTACAGCAAAAGTAGAGTATTTTTTAGGAGGTAAGGAATATCTGGAACTAAAAACTATAGTAAGAGGTGTTCATACAAACAAAGATGGAACAGAAATAAACGTAAATAAGCCGGCGAGTAAAGGAACCAGTATATATCTACCTCCTGTTGGTTACCTAGGGGATCTATTTAGCGAAGAGTACTTAAAAATAGATCAAGGTGGTATTATTACTACAGAGGAAAATTTTGTAAGACAAATTATTGAGAGAGGGTATAAGAGACATCCGGTTATTGGAAGATCATTAGGAAGGGGAGGCTCATATACTTCTATTGCGGATTCTCCTCTATCAGAAGAGGTATACAATGCTTTCTTAGATTTCTTTTTTAAGTTACCCAGTCCTTGGAAAAAAGTTGTCAAGGATCTTGCTGATGCAAAATGGGAAGTAAGAAATACAAGTCACGAGACAAATAGAGTATTTATTGGAAGTCTATTTAACACCCTAACAGTTAAGTTTACTCAGGCTATCCAAGTAACTGACTCGGGCTGGAAAGAATCAAAAATTAGATATATCTCTGACCAAGGAGTAAGACCAACTTATCTAAGATTACCTGGGGCTTCTTTAAATTACAGAATATCTGAAGATAACGATATTGTAGTTGTATCTGAAGAAAAAGATAGATTTGATGTAAGTATTTCTGCTTTAGAGGTAGGTACTATAGTAACCACAAGCGATAGAAAAATTGCTTATCAGTTTTTACCTAGAGTAATAGAGGATAAAAACGAAAGAGAAGAGTTTGGTATGTCTCCTGTACTAGATAACCGAACAAAAGAAGAGCTTTATTCTCCTAAAGATCCCAAATCTTGGCGCCCGGTACTAGAAGACCAACTTCCAAAAGCCCCTGTGGCCAAGTGGATAATGGCCGGCGTTGACGAGTTTTTAAGAGAAAAGAAACATGATATAGATTCTTTTTACTTTAAGTATTTAGATCCAACAGAGTGCAGCGTTAAAAATATAGATTGGTTAGCTCAACATGTAGGACTTTGCGAACCAGTGTGGAATATAGCTTGGAAGTTAGATTACAAAAGAGCTCTGATAAAAAATGCTTTAGGATGGTTTGATAAAGAGCTAACAAATACTATAGGAAATACAAATTACGACACTATAAAAGGCCAAGTTCTTAAAGAGGCTCCGTTTAATTCGTCTTCATGGAGAGATACCGAGACTGTAGAATCAGGTGACGATGTAGATATTAGCGAAATAGACTTAACAAAAATCGCCACATCAGGGTTCTTTAAAAAAGACGGCACTTTAACTTCTGGTTTCTCTGTTTACAAGAAAGAATGGGATGGATTGATGGAATCGAAAGGTTCGATTTTAACTCTGGTGTTCTTATTTAGTTTGTTTAATGTAAAAGCACATTCAGAAAACGAGATAGTAACCATTGGCTCTATCACCAAAGTTAGAAACGGTTTAAGATCTTACGAGTCTAGTGCTCCCACCCTCTTGCCTTACAAACAAGAGTTTTTGCAAGTAGGAACTGCAGCCGAAAAAGCCGTGGAAACCTACAGTAATCAAATTACTCCAGGATCAGTAGTTGCAGACCTAGAGGGAGTAAAAACCACGTTCTTTAGAATGCCCTTTTATTATAACAAAGGGGGTAGAACGAGGGACCTTGTAGAATCAATCTCTAAATACTGGGTTCATCATACTGTGAATTCTAGAGTGCAATATGCGTACCTAGCCGCAGACCTCTGGAGACAAGGAGATGCGTATTTCAATTACGAACAAAGCTAACTATGGCGCAAGAAGCTTCATTTATAAGAAAACAAATTCAGGCTCAGCAAGCTTTTGAGATTCTTTCAAAAAAGACCGGAGGGCTCGAGTCTGACGCTTTCATTCACCCCGGCATTATTGCAGACGTTAACGACCCAGAAAAGAAGGGCAGAGTAAAAGTTGTATATGGTGAAGATGAAGCTAATACAAAAACAGAATGGGTTCCAGTACTTAATGCAGGTAAGGGCGTTCTTACATCGCAGTTATTAGGTTCTAATGTAGTTGTAGGATCTATCTCTGGCAATGTTAATGACAACATTGTGCTTGGTGTATATAACAATGAGATGGTCCCGTCGCTGCCGGCGTCTATCCCTATTGTCGATAAATCTGCTATTCAGTACGTAGGAGACCCTGGTACTCAGTGCAATAGAGAAAACGAAGGAAAGATGTATGTTTTTTCTAACAATGTATCGCAGGATTTGAAAATTTGTCTTAGAAGAAATAATAGACAAGAAGGGCCTGATAAAGACGTATTTGAATGGAAAAATATTACTAGAGGATTAATAGTTCAAGGCTCTGGTGATCCTAAAGAAATAGAACAAGGAAACGTATTAATTGAGCAAGATCCTCTTGGTAAATGTAGCCAAGAAAGAGAGGGTGAGCAGGTTCAATTTACAGAGGATAGAGACTATAGGCAGATGCTTCTCACTTGTAAAAAAGATGAGAATAAAGAATGGGGATGGGTTCCAGTTTCTACTGTTCCTACGTACTTTAAATCTACATTACCTAAGTGTACAGAAAAAATACATGGGCAAACTGCTCTTCACGACGACGGAAATAACTCGGAGATGATTATCTGCGTTAGGTATAATAAAGAAATGAAATGGGTTAAGTATGGAAGTAGAGAGGTTGTGCAATGGGAGGGGTCTACTGTACCTACTCCAGAGGAAGTTTCTAAAACAATAGATAACCCTCTACTAAAACTCGGAGGGGCCGCTGTGGCAGCGGCTGCAGGGGGGCCTTTAGGAGCTTTATCTTCTATTGTCTCTAATTCTAATAACGTAAATAGTTTTTTAGGTTCTGCTCTAGGAGCTATAAGCTCTTCAGGAGGGTCATCCTTGACAGACGTGGCTGTTAATGTTGCGGGTACTTACGCAAATATTGCAGCAGGAGGAGCTCCTGTATCAGGTGTAGTAACATCTATATTAGATACCGCAACAAATATCTCTCAAATACCTAGCAACGTACCTAATAAATATCTTACTCCGCAAGGGGCCCAAACTCTAGCCAACCAAGCCTTTTTAAGTCCTGATAATATAGACCTGAGCTTTGCAGAAGAGCTTTCTACAGAAGAATTTAAAAACCAATACGGCGTAGATGCCGACAATCCGGCCTTAGAACTATCATAAACTTATGTTTAATTCTTCCGAAATTTTAACAAGCTCTGGCATCGAAGCAATGTCTGCGGCTTATCAATCTATACAAAACCCTCAAGAAAAGGGAACTTTTTCGGCCGCTCTAGTTTGTGGTGCCTCTTGCGCATTTGATGCCGCTGCTCAATACGGAATGGATAAGCTGCCACCCGGGCCTGTTACGGATTTTGCGTCAGCAGCTGTTAGCAATTTAGATCTTGTCAAAGCACCGGGTGCTATACAAAATATTATAGACGGGGGGTTGAGCGGAGGTTTATCAGCTGCTGTTAATGATATTGCTAGCGGGATAGACTTTAATAATGTTAATGTGGCAAGTTTAAGAAATCAGCTCACAAGCGGCAATTTTGGTGATGTTGCTGGGCTTTTTCAGAACTTTGCTAACCAGCCTAGTCTTAACTCTCTAGTCCCCGGCCTTCCGACAACAGCGTCGTCTTTATTAGGCGCTGCTGGTTTAGGAGGGCCCTGGGTTGCTGCAATTCCAGCGGCAGGCCTGGGAATCCAAGCGGCTACTGCTTTACTAGGTGGGCAAAATCCTATGGGGGCCATACTTGGTGGTGGGGGTGCTTTTGGATCTTTACTCGGTGGCATCGGTGGATTATTTGGGGTCGGTGGCGGGAATCCCTGCCCTTGTCTACCAAAATGTAGGAAAGTCTCTCATGGTGTCGCAAGCAACGGAGTAAATCCTCTTGAACCTCAGGGCGCTTTAATAGAAAATAATTCCAATAAATACGGATCTGATATTCTTAATAACAACTCTACTTGCCTTGCACAAGCTGCAGGGTTGAGCTTTTCTGGTATTGGGGCTTCGCTGATCCCTAGTAATATTCTTAACTTAACAGGAGCGCTTACTAGTATACCAGCGTTAAACGATCCTGCAGGAAGATTAGAGCAGGCAATAAAAGGTGGAGCTGAGCAATCTGATTTGATGCTTGAGTTTATGTACGCTTTTGAAGGCATGGAAAAAGGATTTAAATTAGCAGATAATAATATTAGTCAGTTAGAATGGATCAATCATATTAATTTAGTTAAAGGGCTACTAGGTTATGACAGAATAATTACAGGAAAAGGATCTATATTAGATTTAAATGCCATAGATACCACGGAACATGCTCAAGCGATCACGGATCTGTTCGCAATGATTCAAAGAATAGACGGAAGGCTATATAGAGGGTCGTTAGGAATAACACCTACTCCGGCAATTATAGCATCTGCAGCTAACATAAAAGAAATCCCGGCAAAATATGCTAAGAATAGAGGGTTTATAATCGCAAATGTGATCAAAGATTTAAAACAAGCTTTAGATCTTTTAATGGAATTAGCCCCAGAGTTTGGAACTCCATTTGATCTAAGCGATAGTGATCAGAAATTTAATCAGTCTAAAGTCTTAAATGACTCTCTATCAGCAAAGATATCGAATTCTGCACCTCAGGAAGACAAAGTGAACTATGCTTTCTCAGCAGCAGCAGGAAGCAATGGCTCACAAAATCCTTTTAGGTTGCTAAGTAACAGTCAGATTAAATCTGGCGAATTTGATACACTAATCTCCCAGGTAAATAATGAACAAGAAAGAGCTAGAAAACGAGAGAGCGATTGTAGCTGATATGCAAAAGAAGGGGAGTAGTCTTTCCTCTTCTGACAAAGAAGAATTACTCAGATTGAAGTGTAGAACTGACTTTGTTACTTTTGCAAAAATTATTACAGACCTACAATTTAAATCGTACCCCGTCCATGAGCTAATTTGTTCTTATCTTCAGAGCATTGGAGATGGCAACAAGGACTATAAGAGGAGCGCGATTTCCCTCCCCCCAAGGACGGGTAAGTCGATGCTTATCTCGCGGATCTTTCCGGCTTGGCAGATAGGACGGAGTCCAACAGCCCAGTTTATCATGAGCTCTTATGCTCTCGGCCTATCCACAGAAAACTCAAGGGCCGTTCTAGATTTCATCACATCTGAAAAATTTTCTTGGATCTTTCCAGAATGCGAGATTAATAAAGAGAAATGCAACCTTACTGCTCTTAGGACAGAAAACGGAGGATTGATTAAGATTGCATCTGCCGGGTCGAGTGTAACTGGATTTGGCTATGGAGTTATTGCAGACGATGACTTGCCTGGTATTGGAATTCTTGATGACCTTTTGGCCGATGGCAACTCGCTTACTGTTATGGAAAGCACATTTGGTTGGGTGCAGGCTCAGTTCTTGACTCGTGGTCTGCCCAATCATGCGATTATCTCTATGGGAACAAGATTTCATTGCGATGATGTTATCGGCAGGTTACTAAGCGCAGATAGAGATAACTGGAAGGAATTAAATGTTCCGGCTATTTGTGTCGATGAAGAAAACGATTCCCTAGGGAGGAAATTAGGCGAGTCACATTGGCCTGAGTTTTTCCCCGTAGAAAATCTTGAGGCTATTAAAAAATCTATTGGCGAGCGGGATTTTAATTCTTTGTACCAAGGGCAGCCAGCTGGTGATGCTGGTGCAATATTTAAGGAGCATTGGCTAGAGACTTATCCTAAGCAGGAAAAATACTCCTACATTTATGCCACAATCGACACGGCTTATAAGGCCACAAGCATGAATGACTTTACTGCGGTGTGTGTCTGGGGTCTTGCAAAAGATAAAAGCCTTAAGCTCCTTCATGTGGTCATGGAGCGAATGGAGTTTCCAGATCTTCAAAAGCTTATTCCTAAAGTTGTTAAGCAGTGGAAAATTAGGTGCGTATACATTGAAGGTAGAGCAAGTGGAGTGCCTCTAATTCAAACTTTAAGGTCTACTCTAGACATACAAATAAAAGAAATTGTACCGTCTAAAGATAAAGTACTAAGAGCTAACTCAGTAGCGCCCTTAGTAGAAGAAGGAAGTGTCAGCATTTATGAAAACATACCTAATCTCCAGGATAGAATTAACGAACTAACCTCGTTTCCCTTCATTAAAAACGACGACTTTGTAGATGCGTTTGTGTACGGAATCACCGTATATAGAGACGAGTTGATGGGAGGAAGGGGCACTTCTTCTGGCGGAATTAGAACTTCTCTACCTCGCTTAAGTTATGATTCTTCTGCTTCTAGGAAATCCGCCGGTTTAGGTTCCTTGCTAAATGATAGAAGGAACACTCGTAATGCTGGGGGTGTGCGCTATCTCTAGCGCATGGTATAATTACAAAAGTCGTAGGTTTTGTATAGTAAAACTAACGAGCGCACGCGATTTATTTTCTAATAAACATTTGATATATGACAGACTCTACACGATTTAAATATAGAGTAGTTTTCTTCAAACAACCTACATGCGTTGCATGCGAAACTATGAAACCCATCTGGGTTGAGGTTGCAAATAAAATCTGCGAAGAGTACCCCCACTATAACGTTGGCTTTGGCGAATGGGACGTGACTTCTGACGATTGGGAATTCTGCGATAAGATCGAGTGCGATGGCACTCCTAACTTTGCAGTCTTTGACGAAGAAGGTACTCTACTAGGAATTAATACTGAAGGAATGCTTGCTGCTGGCCAAATAAAAAACTTCATAATTACCTCTATTGAGAAATGAAGCAAAGAACTAAGTCTAAGAGAGCAAGAGATAAACGCGATGAGCATATTATCTCTCAAATGTGGAAAGCAGACCAGGTTGCCAGAAAGATCTCGAACTTCACCGGGCTTCCGTTTGAGGAGCTTAGGGACGCTGCGCTCGAGTACATTGTACGTATCTATGATACTTGGGATCAGAGTAAAGGGGCAAACTTTAGTACCTGGGTAAATAGGTGCTTGCAATTCCACATGCTTAATTATCTTAGAGATAGTTCTAGGTTGGTTAAGATGCCTCGATCATATTCTGATTTGTATCTTAAGATTAGAAAATACCTTATTAAAAATCCCAATATCACCAATCAGGAAATCGCAGACGATCTAAAAATCCCAGTTAAAAAAGTCGATACTGTTCGCACAGCTTTTACTATGAGTTTTAATCCTGTTACGGAACAAAACTGCGTTATGGAAAGTTCTGAAACAAACGAGATCGGATTTAACGACTTGCTTTCTAATCACAACGATCTATTATTTAGGATCACTGATTTAGAGTCAAATGACGAGACTTTCTTAATTGACTATCTTGTAAAGAAAAGGTCAGTATCCACTCTTTTACGTAAAAACCCCCACCTTAAAAACATTGATGATATTAAGTCGTATTCGGCTAAGTTAATTAACTACATACTATGGGCAGACAAGTCGTTCGAGTCCTGGGACAAGACTACACAAAAACAGGGTTCGAGAAAAAGTGGTCAGAAGTTGTTAAAAACACAGAGTGCAACTACTTTGTAAGATCACCAGACTTTGAGTTTATCCATGAGGTGGTTGGTAAAATCGAGAAGTGGAAAACACTTCACGAGCGAAACGGCCTTAAGTACAAGATAAGAAATAAAAAGTTTCAAGGGCGCGCTGTGAGAGGAGTCGTGATGATAACTCCTAGGTCGAAGAGGGAGATATGGCTAGGAAAAGGAAAGATAGTCGAAGAACTATTCCCTAGAGCAAAACCAATACCAGAGTATAAGCAAAATAAGAAAGAAGCCTTAGTGGCCTTGAGGCAGATCATCGAGCCTCAAATTATATCGTATAGGAAGAGTGTGCTGCGCCAGTTGCAAGGTTCTATGGGGCATAAAATCAAATGCGCTATATCAGGACAATGTATAAACGCCGGCGAGTTTCACATAGACCATAGATACGCGTTTAAAAATATCGTAGAGGAATTTTGCAGAGATTATAAGATAGATTTAGAAAATGTTGATGTATATTGCAGAGGTACTAAATGCTACCTAAAAAATACAGAAGTTGCCGAGGCGTTCTTTGATTATCATATGATGAACGCTTCTCTCCAGGTTCTTAATGCTACAGAGAACTTAAAGAAGGGCTCTAAATATTATGGCTAGAGCGATCTAATATCATCGTCGCCTAGGTCTCTTTCATCAAACGCTTCTTCAAAAAGTTCTTCAACCTTCTCTGCAATAATATCTCCGATACCTTGTGCGGTTTTATCGCTACTCAACCAGGGTTTATTCTTGTCAACTAATGGAGCGTATCTAACTTTATTCCCTATAGAGTAAACTCCTTGTGTTCTCCTACGAACAAAGTGCCCAGCATATAGCTTACCTGTAATCCTTTTAATTCCCTCTTCGTTGTATCTTTGTTCTAGATACTGGATGATCGGGGTTTCTGGCCCTTTTGTATTTAAAAATATATTAAGACGTTTTAATACGTTATTTACTACAACATTTATATTATCTGAAGACTCATCAAAGTCTACATCGAGCTCTATGTCTTGAACAGCTTCTATGTACCCTTCAGAGCGTTCTTTTACTTGATCTAAAAAGTTTTGTGCTATTTGCTCTCCGAGCAATGCCTTAACATTTTGCATCTGAGACTTGAGAGCAGCTTCTTTCATCTGTTCTCTTGCGGCATTTTTTACCTCACCCGCAAGAGAGCTTTTTACTCCATCAAGAGCTACTCCGATTATAAACTTAGATAGCGCTTGAACTGGTATCATGATGGCTTAAGGCACTCAAGTACTTCACGAGCAAATTGTTGCCGATCACCTAAGACCGGAATCCCGGCTCTTTCGTAGGCAGCTTCAAAAATTCTTGTTGCTTCGTTAGCGCTATTTGTGGCATTTAATTGACGGATCATTTCTTCGCCACTTATTGCCCCTCCAAATTTATTATTCTTTACTTCGTATACAAACCAGGACACTTGGGTATTTATGCTTCTTGGATCACCGCCTATCTT
>ERZ802830.1211-NODE-1211-length-24866-cov-23.9578_pt1 | contig 24866 bp, 22 predicted proteins | sample MGYA00345654_ERZ802830 | MGnify/ENA primary metagenome ERZ802830 (study PRJEB30503, sample SAMEA104212375) | marine metagenome | biome: Westerlies Biome; feature: [SRF] surface water layer (ENVO:00010504) within the epipelagic zone...; material: water...
GTATTGAGCATATTGCACACAATCGCGATGGTTTTGCCTTGGGAGCAGTTATTGCCGCAGAGTGGGTTAACAGCAAAAGCGGTATTTTTACAATGAAAGACGTTTTAAACATAACCTAATACTCCAAATTATGACTTTATCTCAATGGGCTTTGTTTGTTTTGCTTTGTCAACTCCTCATGTTTATTAAACTGTGGAAGTTGTATAAAAAAGCGGGGTATGCACCTTACCTTGCAGCAGTTCCCATCTATAACTCTGTTATATTGCTTCGTATCATTGGAAGACCCGCTTGGTGGGTTATCCTGTTGTATTTCCCAATTGTAAACCTGTTAATGCTCCCAGTAGTGTGGGTGGAAACGGTACGAAAGTTTGGTAAAGATTCATTGACAGACACCTTTTTGGCATGGGCCACTTTGGGGCTCTATGGCTTTTACATAAACTACGCCAGTGATGTGACATATAACCCAGAGCAATCTACTGTTCCAAAAACAAAATTTGGTCAATTTATTGGGTCAACGGTTTATGCTGTGGTTATTGCTACCGTTGTTCATGCTTATTTCATGCAGCCGTATATCATCCCAACGGGGTCTTTGGAAAAATCATTATTGGTGGGAGATTTTCTGCTGGTAAGCAAATTCCATTATGGCGCACGGGCACCACAAACGGTAGTTTCATTTCCCATGGTTCATGACACAATCCCTTTGGTAAAAACACGATCATATTTAAAAAAGCCACAACTCCCCTACATGAGACTTCCGGGACTACAGCAAATAAAACGTAACGATATTGTCGTTTTCAGTTGGCCCGCAGATACCGTAAGGCAATTCTTTAAAAAAGAGGCAGGCGTTGTAAAGCCCATTGACAAAAAATCAAATTATGTGAAACGTTGTGTTGCCATTCCAGGCGATACACTCACCATAGAAAATGGCATCATACACATAAATGGTGAGGAATCTATAATGCCTGACCGAGCAAAGCCCATTTTTGGCTATAAAGCCTACAATGCAAAGGGCATCTCTGCTAGAAGGCTAATCAATGCAGGCTATGACGACCTTACGCGAAAGTTCTTAATCACAAACATCTCTCAACCCATACTTGATGCATTGAGACCGCATTTATTGATGATTGCCAATCCAGATCCGAATAATTATCAAGTGCTTACCGGGTCTAAAGGATTGCCGCTGAACATTGTACAACAACACCGCATTCAAGCCAAGGAGTTGTTGGAAACACAGAAAAACCTATTTTTAACACCAAAAGAAGCTGAGGAATTACCAAATGCGTTGACATTAGATAGTCTGAAAAGAAACATCAATACCACGAGAACCTATAACGATGCCTATTTTCCTAACAACGTACGTTACAACTGGAATGAAGATCAATTTGGACCTTTGGTTATGCCTGAAAAAGGAGTTACAGTCCAATTAAATCCAAAGAATGTGGCGCTATATAAAAAAATTATTTCCGATTATGAATTAAATGATCTTGAAGTTAGTGGTGATGACATTAAAATTAATGGATTCACGGCAGACACATATACCTTTAAGCAAGACTATTATTGGATGATGGGCGACAACCGTCACCGCTCAGAAGACAGTCGCTTTTGGGGGTTTGTTCCCGAGGATCACATTGTTGGCAAACCTGTTTTTATATGGATGAGCATTGATGGGTTCATGGACGGATTACGAAACTGGAAGATACGTTGGGACAGGGTCTTTACGACGGTTGGCGGCTCAGGAAAACCTGTGTCTTATCGCTGGTATTTTGCGGCCTTTATAGCTATCTGGCAAGGTATTGTATGGTACAGAAGACGTTCTAAAAAAGTATAAATGAGTACCGTTGTTGCGCCTTTAGCATATACGGGTTCCATTGGTTTGTGGGCGTTTATGACAACTGCACAAACACTTATCATAGAGCAACACGATTATTATCAAAAGCAAACCCTTCGGAACAGAACGCACATACACGGCGCAAACGGAAAACTAATGCTTTCCATTCCTGTGAAGCACCTTGGCGTAATAGGTCGTCAATACTACCACACGGTTGAAATAGAAAATAGTTTTGCTTGGCAAAAGCAGCATTGGAAGTCCATACAATCAGCCTATAGATCCTCACCCTATTTCGAGTTCTATGAAGATGATTTAGCTATTCTTTACAAAACCAAATTCTCATCGCTATACGCTTTTAACAAAGCCTATTTTGAGTTATTGCTGAAGTTATTGGGCTGGGAACCTTCCGTTCAGTACACCGAAAGCTATGAAACCATACCCGCCGCTGCTACAGACATTAGAGCGCAAATAGAGCAAAAAAATAGCAAGACCGATTTAGCACTGAAATACACCCAAGTATTTGAAGATAAAAATGGATTTATCCCCAATTTGTCCATAATAGACTTGCTGTTTAATGAAGGTCCAAATGCTTTAACATTATTAAAAGCGGGGGTTTAGTTAAAAAAAGCTACATTTAGTACTTAAACCCCAAACAATGAAAGAACCTAAAATAATTGGTATTGGTGGTGTTTTTTTCAAAGCAAAATCGGCAGATAATCTTCAAAATTGGTATCAAAACCAACTTGGACTGGTGCTAAATCCTTACGGTGCAACCTTTGAAATGCGTCATTCCAAGAATCCTGAAAAGGCAAAATACATACACTGGAATATTTTTCCCAACGACACGGAATACTTTGAGCCTTCCGAAAAAGACTTTATGATTAATTACCGAGTTCAAGAAATTGAAGCCCTGGTAAAAAAACTAAAGAGCATTGGTGTTACCATCATTGATGAAATAAGCACTTATCCCTATGGAAAGTTTGTGCATATTCTCGATCCAGAAGGGAATGTAATAGAGCTGTGGGAACCCAAAGAGCGTTTTATTGACTCCTTACAAGTGCCAACAAATAAATAAAAAGCAGGCCATAAGCCGGATTCTGTCGTGCCTTATCATTAATCTAGGCGATGCATTGCTGCAACGCTCCATCCGCCTACCCTCCAACTTGGACGCGCTATCCTAAACGTTGGTTTACATGGCGTTTCACCGCATAGAGTTTACCTGGTTTCACTACAGCCGAACTGTACTTGCTTTCTGTTGCACTGGTCCTACCCCGCCTAAGGCGAGGCGACGGGCGTTACCCGCTATGCTGCGCTATGGTGTCCGGACTTTCCTCTCCGCCAAGGCGGAGCGATAAGGAGGCCTGCGATGCAAAAATACACTATTCCCTCATTTGTCTCTAATTTATCATAGGACAAAAAGGTGAGTTTGTTTATCTTTACCTCATGGGTGAATTTATAGTATCGGCTTTAAAATACAGACCACAGACTTTTACGGACGTAGTTGGTCAACAAGCCATCACACAGACCTTGCAAAATGCCATTGATTTGGAAAAGATTGCCAAGGCAATGCTTTTCTGTGGACCAAGAGGCGTCGGTAAGACTACCTGCGCACGCATATTTGCTAAAAAAATAAACAGTCTTGGTGCTGATATTGACCCGAACGAGGACTTTGCTTTCAATGTATTTGAACTTGATGCTGCCTCAAACAACTCTGTTGACGACATAAGGAGCCTTATTGAACAAGTACGTATTCCACCCCAAAAAGGGAGTTATAAAGTTTATATCATTGATGAGGTGCATATGCTAAGTACTGCTGCTTTTAATGCCTTTCTAAAGACATTAGAAGAGCCACCACAACACGCCATTTTTATACTTGCGACTACCGAAAAACAAAAAATCATCCCTACAATATTGTCGAGATGCCAAATTTTTGATTTTAAACGTATCAGTCCAAAAGATGCGCAAGATTATTTAAAAGTCATCGCAGACCGTGAAGGTGTAGATGCAGAAGACAAAGCCTTACACCTCATTGCACAGAAAGCAGACGGTGCCATGCGAGATGCGCTATCCATATTTGACAGGATGATAAGTTACGCTGGTGAAAAGCTTACCGCCAAGCACGTTTCGCTGAACTTAAATATATTGGACTATGATAGCTATTTGGACATTACCGAACTGCTGCATAGGGGTGATTTACACAATAGCATCTTAAGATTCAACCAGTTGCTAGACCTTGGCTTTGACGGCTATCATTTTATCAACGGCTTATCCAAGCACTTTAGAGATTTGATGATGTGTCAAAACGAAGGCACAACACAATTGTTAGAGGTAGATGCAGAAACAGAAGCTGCGTTTATGGCGCAGGGGAAAAGTATTCCCAAAACTTTTTTGCTAGACGCACTAGATTTGACCAACAAATACGCACTTCAATACAAAAACAGCCTGCATCCCCATTTGCAAGTAGAGTTATGCTTGATGCAAGTGGCCTCGCTTAACGAAGGCGAAAAAAAAAACAGTAAACCCTACATAAAACCCTTTGATGGTGTTGTTGCGGTAAAAGCAGCGCCCATAAAAGAGACAGTTGACACTTCGACAACTTCTGAAAATATAGCCGAACCCGTTTTGACACCCACGACCAAAACTGTCATTGAACCTAAACAAAGGGAAAACACTCCTACCGAAACGGTTAATGATCAAAACCAACTGGCAGAAAAACCTATTGAAGTACCAGAAAAAGAGGAAACCATCCAGTTAGACCTATCTTCACAAGGGGTTTCAGGACTATCCTTATCTAGTCTAAAAGTGCAAAAAGAACACAAGAACAAGATCGTTTCTTCAACTGATGACAAAGAGGTAAGAGACAACGAAGTTAACCAAGAAAGTATTGAGGAGCACTGGAAAAAATTCAGTAACATTATTGCCGTTAATGGAGAAAAGAATATGGTTGCCCTGTTACAACTTGACATACCCAGATTGAAAAATAAAGTCGAAATACATTATGCCGTTCCAAACGACACCAACCGGGTTGAGCTTGAAAAAAACAGCAATGAATTGATGGCGTATTTGCGCGATCAGCTTTCAAATGATGCGCTTACGTTAAAAGTACATTTGGAAGTGAAAGAAGAAAAGAAATTTGTATACACCAACGAAGACAAGTATAAAGCGCTTTCTGAAAAAAATCCAACTTTAGCTCTGTTCAAGAAAAAATTCAACTTAGAATATTGAATAAAGAATTTCTTGAAACGAACTATCCTCGAGGCAGCGCCTCGAGGAATTCTTTTCGATTAAAAAGCAATTGCTAGTGTAGCTCTTTGTACAAAAGCTTAATCATCCCATCTGCCAAACCAACTTTGGGAACATAAATCTTATTGGCCCCCGACTGTTTCATAGCCAAAAGATAGATATGAACTGCAGGTACGATAACGTCTGCACGATCTTGATTTAACCTAAGATCGACAATCAACTCCTTGTACGTAAGTTGTTTTAAATACTCATAATACTCTGAAAGCAGTATGTAGGAAAGTGGTTTTCCTATACTCACACCAGAAAGTTTGAAAACCTTGTTAATGGTACCGCCCGAACCCACTACAGAAAGACGTTCGAGTTTACGGGTATGTTTTTCAATCCATTTTTGGTATGATGCCATTTCTTTGTCCATTACCATTTTATTAAGCAAACGAACCGTACCTATTTTAAAAGACTTTGATGCAATGGTTTTACCACGATCAATTACCGTAAGCTCGGTACTTCCTCCTCCAACATCGACAAGCAGGTAGGATTTATGCGGTTTCATAACATCGTATAAATCCGTCATCGCAATGATTTCTGCTTCGCGCTTTCCATCAATGATCTCAACTGCTACTTCGGTTTCTTTTAAAATACGTTCCACCAGTTGCGAACCATTTTTAGCCTCTCGAAGTGCTGAGGTTGCACAAGCCATATAATGTGAAACACCGTGAACACCCATTAGTTTCTTAAAAGACAGCATGGCATCAATCATACGCTGTTGATTTGGCATTCCTATGGAGCCATGCGTAAAAGTGTCCTGACCTAAGCGAATGGGCACACGAACCATGGCATTTTTGGTAAAAAGCGTTGGCTTATTCTTGCGCTCAATAACATTACTCACCAACAAACGCACTGCGTTTGAGCCTATATCAATTGCAGCATATTTAGATATTCTCAAGGGGTGTTTAGTTTATTTTGATAATATGAATAGGTTGCCTCTTGTGAACGCAGCGGAGCAGCACCATTGTTACGATAAACAGGCTTAGAGTCATCATTTACCCAACGTGCCTTTACATTGTCATTCCAACTCAACTCAAAAGTATCTACAAGTTCTTGCTGTACGTCTTTGTCGTAAATAGGACAGGTCACTTCAACGCGGTTGTCCAAGTTACGGGTCATCCAATCGGCAGAAGAAATAAGTATTTCTCTGTCGCCGCTGTTTTCAAAAATAACCATTCTCGGATGCTCTAAGTAACGATCAACCACACTGATGACTTCAATATTATCGCTGATACCAGGGACTCCAGGCACCAAACAACAGATACCACGAACAATCATGCGTATTTGAACACCCGCCTGACTGGCCTCGTAGAGTGCGGCAACCATGTCGTAGTTGGTGATGTTATTAATTTTAATGCGTATAAGTGCATTCTTGCCAGCTTGAGCCAATGCCATCTCACGGGCAATACGTTCTTTGAGACCTGTTGAAGTGGAGAACGGAGAGATCAGTAGGTGTTTGTGGACGGGCGTTTTATAGTTTTTTTCTAAAAACGTAAACACTTTATTGACTTCTTTTAAAATTTGCTGATTGGCAGTGAAAAGCGTGTAATCGGTATAGATACGGGCGGTAGACTCGTTAAAATTACCTGTGCTTATAAAACCATAGCGCTTGAGCTTATCACCTTCTTGGCGTTGAATTAAACAAGTCTTGGAATGCACCTTCAAACTTGGAATACCAAAGATCAGACGAACGCCTTCATTTTTAAGTATCTCAGCATAGCGAATATTGGCAGCCTCATCAAAACGTGCCTGTAACTCAATTTGAACGGTTACTTGCTTGCCATTCCGCGCTGCCTGAATAAGTGCATTTGCTACATGAGACTCACTTGACAAGCGGTAAATGGTAATGGAAATGCTCTTAACTTTTGGATCGAGTGAAGCCTCTCTTAAAAAATCAACAACATATGCAAAGCTGTGGTAGGGTGCGAACTGCAAAAAGTCGCGCTGACTAATTTGCGATAAAATACTTTCTTTTAGAGAAAAGCCAGCTATGGGCAATGGAGGTTTTTTGTCGTATTGCAAATCATGGCGGCCCAAACTAGGGAACTTGATATAGTCCCTCCTGTTGTGGTAGCGACCACCAGGAATTATACTGTCTCGTGAACCAATTTGAAATTTTTCCAATAAAATTTCTAGGGTATCATCATCAATATTTTTATCATAAACAAAACGAACAGGATCTCCCTCAACCCTATCGCGGACGCTTGAAGCTACTTTTTCAATATAGCTCATGTTAATGTCATCATCAAAATCAAGCTCTGCATCACGTGTAAACTTTACCATGTGCGCCTTAATTTTAGTAGGTGATAATATTTGGAAAATGTGCCGCATTTGGCGACGTATAAGATCGTCTAACAACATCACATACTGTTTTCCGTCACGAGCAGGCAATACAACAAAGCGCTCAAGGTCTGTTGGCATTTGAATCAGTGCAAACTGTGAACTGCCATCTTCTTGTTCGATACGAGCGACTAAAAAGGCGTTGTTTCCCCTATTGCTAGGCAACATGCTGTTGTCATTTATAAGTATGGTGAGCAAAGACGGACTTACTTTTTGAGTAAAAAAAGCATGTACAAATTCAACTTGCTCCTCATCGAGAGCTGTTTCATCTAAAATAAAGATGTCTTCTTCTGCTAAAGCAGCCGTCAGCTGCTGTATGGTTTGAAAGCTTTCGTCTTGAAGTGCAATTGTCTTTTGGGTAATCTCTTGTAGCAGCGCTTCCGCATTGGTAGTCTCAGCCGCGTTAGAACCTGCTTCCATCTGGGCAATACGTTTCACCGTTGCGTAGCGCACTTTAAAAAACTCATCCAGATTATTTGAAAAAATTCCTATAAAACGAACCCGTTCAATCAACGGAACGCTTTCGTCTTGCGCCTCTTGCAAAACACGTCGGTTAAAGTCTAACCAGCTCAATTCACGATTTACAAATGGAAGTGTCACGGCTTGTCTATTGTTTTAGGAAAAAAATATTCGGCATTTGCTTTGGTAATCTCTGACCACAAAGATACGTCAAAGCGAAAAAGGACAGCAGCAGCTGTCGGAATATTATCCCCAGTAAAATCTGCTAACGAATACGCCAAAGAAGTACAGGCATTATTATGACCAAAAGTCATGACCGTATCTAAAGTATCGTCAAGACATCGAACAAACTCCAATACATCTTCACCAGAAAAATCATATAACGATTCGCTAAAAGAAATCTTATGTATGGGCACATTCATTTCTCGAGATACAATCAAAGCAGTATGAGCAGCTCGGATTGCAGGACTTGAAAAAACAGCGTCAACAGCAGCTGTTTGATTTTGCAAATAGGCACCCATTTTTTTGGCATCATCAATACCGCGTTGATTTAGCGGACGGTCTTTATCAGAAACGTTTAGTTCCCAAGAAGACTTTCCATGACGCATCATGATCCATGTTTTCATTTCTAACTATTTGTGGGGCGTTATTGTGTTTGTTAGGGCGCTTTGCGTTGTTTAGACCAAGTGTCATCACTTTTTAAGTACACAATACGGTCGTGCAAACGATTGGGTCTCCCTTGCCAAAACTCCATCTCAAGTGGCGTAACTGCGATACCACCCCAGTGTGAGGGGCGTGGAATGTCCTTGCCTTCAAATTGTTTCTCCAATGCTTCTTGACGGGCTTCTAAAACTTCTCTTGAAGCGATGACATCACTTTGTGGGGAAACATGAGCCCCAATTTGACTGCCTTTTGGTCTTGAAGCAAAATAAGCGTCTGATACTTCAGGAGCTACTTTCCCTGCTGTTCCAGATATAATGACTTGTCGTTCTAGATTTGGCCAAAAAAAAGACAAACTCACTTTGGGGTTGGCAAAAAGCGCTTTACTCTTATCGCTGTTGTAATTGGTGTAAAAGACAAAGCCCTCCGCAGACAACTCTTTAAGCAACACGATGCGACCTTTAATTGCACCGCTCCCATCAATAGTACTTAGTGTCATGGCGTTTACTTCCGCTACGCCACCACTTTGTGTTGCCTCATCAAACCATTGGTTGAATAGATCAGTAGGGGAATTGGGAAGTATTGTCTCGTCAAGCACGTTAGCTTCATAGTTTTTGCGAAGGTGTCCAAAGTCTCTTTCCATTTTATAAATGTACAAAAATGTGTTAGGAAATCACAGCGCCATCTGAGGCTAAAATCACATTTGGAAATACAGCTTTTGCCTCGTCAACAAACAACCCTAAGTCTTTATATCTTGATGAGTAATGACCTAAAATCAAGCGACCTACATCGGCTTTTTTGGCAATCTCAGCTGCCTGCTGTGCAGTGCTGTGCTTGGTTTGCTCCGCTAGTGCTGCATGTTGATTTAGAAAAGTTGCTTCGTGGTATAACCAATCCGCTTTGTGAATAATGTCAATTACAGGAGGATGGTAGGCCGTGTCACTGCAATAAGCGTATTTCATAGCTGGATGAGGCGCAAAAGTGACCTTTGCATTTTCAATAATATGCCCATCATTGCTTTCCACATCTTGACCTTGTTGCAATAAACGATATTGGCTTATATCAATACCTGCTGCTTGGGCAGCATCTGCATCAATTCTTCTAAGCCCTATTTTTTCTTTAAACAAAAAACCGTTGGTATAAATGCGGTGTTTCAGTGGTATAGTGCGTACTATTACGTTGTCGTCTTCATAAACACACTCAGATTGGTTTGAGGACAATTCGTGAAAATGAAGGGGATAATTCATATTAGAATTGGACAACTTCAACAATAAAAGCAAGGCTTCCTTAATGCCTTTTGGGCCATAGATATGCAATGGTGCCTCGCGACCCAACAAACGAAAAGAAGACACCAAGCCGGGTAAACCATAAAAATGATCTCCGTGCAAGTGAGAAATAAATATATGCTTGATATGTACAAAAGAGACCTTGGCTTTGCGCAGCTGCACTTGTGTGCCCTCCCCGCAGTCAATGAGGAAACGATGCCCTTTGATTTCTAACAGTTGGGCAGTGGGATTTTTGTTCTCGTGTGGGGTAGCCGAATGGCAACCCAATATGGTTAGCTTCATCAATAACCTAAATCGCGTTCAATTTCTTCCATCTCAACAATATCAAGTGCTTCTTGTAGTGTTGGTGCCGTAGCTATATCATCGGGGATTTTAGATACAGACATTGTCCCAACTACAACGACAAATGATTTCAACACTTTTTCTTTATTATATGTATTGAGCTCAGAAAATTCTAAAACGTGTTTAGGATTTAAGGCTTCAAAAGCTGAGAGGTCAATGACAATATTTTGCTGGTGCATATTTTTGTAGTGTGCCTTGACAAGGTTTCTAAAATCAATACCTATTGGGTCTGACCTATCACAGGAAAAAACAGTAGTGTTATCGTGTTGACTAATTTTCATGATTAATTCTTTGCGGCTAGCAAATATAAAACAGCCATTCGAATTGCCACACCATTTTCCACTTGATCCAAAATAATTGCTTGATTTGAATCGACTACCGCACTCGATAATTCCACTCCCCTGTTGATTGGCCCCGGATGCATAATCACAATTTCTTTGCCTATGGCATCGAGCATGGGTTTGGTAATGCCATAAAAAGCAGCATATTCTCTGTTGGAAGGGAAGTAGCTTGCCGACATACGTTCAAATTGCACTCTTAGAACATTGGCTACGTCACACCATTTTAGCGCTTTATTGACATCCGTTTCTACCTTAACGCCCAAGCTAGTGATATGCTTGGGTATCAATGTTTTTGGACCACATACGCATACCTCAGCGCCTAATTTTTGTAAGGCAAAAATATTAGACAGGGCTACTCTTGAATGTAGAATATCGCCTATGATAACTACTTTTTTTTCCGCAACACCGCCTAGGCGTTCATTGATGGAAAAAGTATCGAGTAATGCCTGTGTGGGGTGCTCATGTGCACCATCGCCGGCATTGATGATGGTTGCATCAACGTGTTTTGACAGAAAGCTGGCAGCACCTGGACTGGAGTGACGCATCACTACCATGTCTACCTTCATGGATAAAATATTGTTCACCGTGTCGATCAAGGTCTCGCCTTTTTTGAGAGACGACATGGAGGATGCAAAGTTTATCACATCTGCCGATAATCTTTTCTGTGCCAGTTCAAATGACAACTTGGTGCGTGTACTGTTTTCAAAGAAGAGATTGGCGATGGTAATGTCACGTAATGAAGGAACCTTTTTAATTGGGCGGTTGATCACTTCTTTAAATTGGGTTGCTGTATCAAAAATAAGCTGGATATCTGCTTCTGTGAGATATTTGATGCCCAATAAATGTTTTACGCTTAATTCGCTCATATTATTTATTTACCAGATATACTGCATCTTCATTATCTTCTTCTTGCCAACAAACCACAACACGCTCGTTTTGAATCGCATCAACTTGTCGTCCGCAAAAATCAGGTTGTATGGGCAGATGTCTTGAAAATCTACGATCAATTAAGGTTAGGAGTTGCACTTCTTCAGGACGTCCGTAAGAGTCAATGGCTGTAAGAGCAGCACGAATACTTCGGCCTGTGTACAAAACATCATCTATTAGCACAATGCGCTTGTTCTCAACACCAACTTCCATATCGTTGACATTGGCGTTTAATACCTTGTCATTTCTTCTAAAATCATCCCTAAAAAAAGTAATGTCAAGCTGACTGAGCTTTACATCAGCAACCTTATAGTGATGTTGTAAAATATGCAATAGTCGTTCTGCCAACCGAACACCGCGTGGCTGCAAGCCAACAAGGACTGTTTTGGAGAAGTCTCCGTGGGTTTCTTTAAGTTGACAAGCTAAACGAAAAAGGATGATGCGCAGGTCTTCGGCACTAAGTAGTTGCTTTTGGCTCATCCAAAATATTTTTACAAAAATAGAAAAATTTGATGGTTTTTAAGCCTTTCTCCATTTTTCCGAAAAAATGCGTAATTTTATGATACCTAAATCTTACAATTATGCTTAACAATGCCTACCGTTATTTTGCCGGAAGTTACTTCCAACTCATCCCCTTAACCATCATCATTCAGGCCTGCATTGGCTCCGTTGCTGTTTATTATATGCTACAAGAGATTCCTGACCTTTGGGATATGGTCCAACTGCTCTTTTGTGTTGCAGCTACAACATCGTATCTAGGTGCAATATTAGCACAAATACACGTGAGGAAAGTATTTAATATTTTCATATTTGGCTTGATAGTTAACTTACTGCTTTTAACAATTCAATTAGCAGGCTGATTTTTGCTACTTTAGTGAAAATTAATCGTCATGATACATCGTTCTTTATCCCTGTTCACTTTATTCCTAATTGCCTTGAGCTGCACCAACGCAAAACCTGAAACACCCAAAGCTGTACTGGTTATCCACGGCGGTGCAGGTTGGATTTCCAAAGAAAGCGTCTCGGATAGTATGGAACAGGCGTATATCAAAACACTTGGTGATGCATTAATCAAAGGAAGAGCAATTATCAAAGAAGGAGGGAGCAGCCTAGATGCTGTACAACTGACTATTGAGCACCTTGAAGACTCACCCCTATTCAATGCAGGAAAAGGCTCGGTATTTACTTATAATGAAACCAATGAAATGGATAGCGCCATCATGGACGGTGCTTCTGGAGGCGCAGGTGCAGTTAGTGGAATAACTACAATAAAAAATCCCATCCAAGTTGCACGTGCCGTGTTAGACCATTCCGTTCATGTGTTTTTGAGTGGTCCTGGTGCAGAAGAATTTGCCGTAGAACAAGGGCTCAAACAAGTTGATCCGTCTTACTTTTTCACCCAAAAAAACTACGATAGACTTAAAGAGGTTAAGGTTTCGACTACCATGCCAAGTCAAGAAAAATTAGGCACAGTAGGTGCTGTAGCACTAGATGCAAATGGGAATTTAGCTGCTGGAACATCAACAGGCGGCATGACCAATAAGCGCTATGGTCGCATTGGTGACGTACCCGTTATTGGTGCAGGCACCTATGCAGAAAACGGCGTTTGTGGCATTTCAGCTACGGGGCATGGAGAATTTTTTATTCGAAATGTAGTGGCACACGACATAGCCGCGCGTATAAAATACGCAGACCACACTATCGATAAAGCAGCAACAGAAGTAATTACTGAGCTGAAAGAAAAAGGAGGTGCAGGAGGTGTTATTGGGCTAGATAGCCAAGGCTATGTGGTCATGCCTTTTAACACACCTGGAATGTTTAGAGGTTATATTTCGCTGGATGGCAGTCCTGTTGTAGCCATCTATGCCGAAGACTAAGCGTCTACAGTAGCTGCTAGGTTTTCCGACAAGCGCTTATACACACCAGAAGTTAGCTTTTCACGAATCGAAGAAAAGGCTTCCAGCGTTTCACTTACATCTTCAAGTGTGTGTGAAGACGTTGGAATAAGGCGTAATAAAATCAATCCTTTAGGAATCACGGGGTAAACCACGATAGAACAGAATATACCATAATTCTCACGAAGGTCTCTTACCAATACCATCGCTTCTAAAACACTACCTTTTAGATATACTGGCGTAACACAACTTTGTGTGGTGCCAATGTCAAATCCGCGTTCTTTTAAACCTGACTGAAGCGCATTCACGTTTTCCCAAAGCTTGGCTTTTAACTCAGGCATGGTACGCAACATCTCTAATCTTTTCAATGCGCCTTTAACCAATACCATTTGCAATGACTTGGCAAATACTTGTGAACGCATATTGTATTTCATAAAGTCCATGATTTCCTTGTCACCAGCGATAAAAGCGCCTGTGCTTGCCATAGACTTGGCAAATGTGGCAAAGTAAACATCAATATCGTCCATGACGCCTTGCTCCTCGCCTGCCCCAGCGCCAGTAGCACCAAGCGTTCCGAAGCCGTGCGCATCATCAACCAAAAAGCGGAATCCGTATTTTTCTTTGAGCGCAGCAATTTCACACAAACGCCCTTGTTCGCCACGCATACCAAATACACCTTCAGAAATAACCAAAATACCACCACCTGTTTCGTTGGCAACACGCGTGGCACGTTGTAGATTTTTTTCAAGACTCTCTATGTCGTTATGCCGGAACGTAAAGCGTTTGCCCACGTGTAAGCGAACACCATCAACAATACACGCATGGGAATCGACATCATAAACAATAACATCGTTTTTAGAAACCAAGGTGTCAATAGTAGAGAGTATGCCCTGGTAACCAAAGTTTAGCACGTAAGCTGCTTCCTTACCAACAAATTCAGCCAACTCATCTTGTAGTTGTTCGTGGAATGAAGTGTGACCTGACATAAGACGTGCACCCATAGGGTAAGCAGAGCCGTGTTCAGCAGCAGCCTTGGCATCAATCTCACGAACTTGTGGATGATTGGCAAGTCCTAAATAATCATTAACACTCCAAGTGATTACTTCTTTCCCTTGAAAATACATGCGGTTACCTATTTCCCCTTCGAGTTTGGGAAATGCGAAATAACCTTCAGCTACAGATGCCCACTTTCCAAGTGGACCTTTATCATTGCGGATTCTTGCAAATAAGTCGTTAGTCAATGTATTGGTTTTTAAGTTGTTACAAATATAGGTATAAAGCTGATATGAGCTATTATGGATTTAACGAATATACTCTATTGGTTTTTCCTTTTCGATATTTTTGGCATCGAAAAAACCTTGTTCTCGCATCCATTTATCGCTGTAGATTTTGCTCATATAACGAGAGCCATGATCACAAAAAATAACAACTATAACACTATTTTCATCGAAAAACGTGCCTGCTTTATCCAACTGACGGGCAGCTTGAAGGGCTGCTCCGGAGGTGTATCCCACAAATAAACCTTCTTTTTTGGCTATATCACGTGCTACATGCGCACTTTCCTCGTCTGTTACCTTTTCGAAATGATCAATAACGTCAAAATCTGTAGCAGAAGGAATGAGGTTTTTGCCAAGACCCTCTATGCGATAGGGGTAGATTTCGTTTGGATCAAATTCTTGTGTCTCGTGAAATTTCTTTAAAACCGAACCATATGCATCAACGCCTATGATTTGAACATCCTTGTTTTGTTCTTTTAAATAACGTCCAATTCCAGAAATAGTACCACCTGTACCACTGCTGGCAATCAAGTGAGTAATCTTACCACCTGTTTGATTCCATATTTCTGGACCAGTAGTGAGGTAATGTGCTTCTGTATTGAGTTCGTTAAAATATTGGTTGATGTAAATAGACCCCTCAATCTCGTCACTCAATCGTTTGGCCACTTGGTAGTATGAACGTGGGTCGTCGGCACTTACATGCCCTGGACAAACGTATACCTTGGCACCCATAGACCTTAACATATCTATCTTGTCTGGTGAGGATTTAGAAGTCACTGCCAATATGCAATCATAACCCTTAATGATGCTTACCATAGCCAAACTGTAACCTGTATTTCCAGATGTCGTTTCGATAATGGTATTACCGGGCTTTAAAATGCCTTTTTTCTCAGCCTGTTCTATAATGTGAAGGGCAATTCTATCTTTATTGGAATGACCGGGATTAAAGGCTTCGACTTTGGCATAAAAGCCACCTTTGAAATCTTTAGTGATTTGATTCAGCCGAACAAGCGGCGTGTTTCCAATCAGCTCTAAAGCGCTATTATGTGCAGTTATTTTATTGGTTGTCATATCGTAGCACCATCAGTGCAAAAATATTGGTGAGCAAATTTAATAAAAATCAACTAAATATCCTTTTCCCTAGTTCTTTTCTAAATAAAGAAGAAAAGCATATTCCATTGCAATTTCTTTTAATGCCTCAAATCGGCCAGAAGCACCTCCATGACCAGCATCCATATTGGTATGCAAAAGAATCAGATTATCACCTTGTTGAACGTCTCGAAGTTTGGCCACCCATTTTGCAGGCTCCCAATATTGCACTTGTGAGTCGTGCAGACCCGTTGTTATTAATGTATTGGGATATGACATTGGCTTCACATTGTCATAAGGAGAATACGATTTAATATAATGGTAGTACGTTTCATCGTTTGGATTACCCCATTCATCATATTCTCCCGTGGTGAGTGGAATAGAATCATCTAGCATGGTCGTTACCACATCAACAAAAGGAACAGCTGCTACAATTCCTTTATAAAGTTCTGGCGCCATATTCATTATAGCCCCCATCAATAATCCGCCAGCCGAACCACCCATAGCATAAAGATGCTCTGGTGAGGTGTATGACTGATCAATTAAAAATTTTGAACAAGCAATAAAGTCTGTAAATGTATTCTTTTTAGCAAGCTGCCTACCGTTTTCATACCAGGTTCTCCCCAAGTACTCTCCACCCCTGACATGGGCAATCGCAAAAACAAATCCCCTGTCCAACAAACTCAATCGCACCGAAGAAAAGTAAGGGTCAATGGTATTACCATACGAACCGTATCCGTATTGGAGTAAGGGAGTTTTTGGGGTCAATGCCGTATCAATGTGTCGCACCAATGAAATCGGAATTTTTGTTCCATCATCGGCTGTAGCCCACAAACGTTCAGCTACATAATTGGATTTATCAAATGTACCACCCAAAACTTCTTGTTCTTTTTTAACTTCTTTGGTTTTGGTAATGGTATTATAATCAATGACACTGGAAGGAGTCGTAAGAGAGGTGAAATTATACCTAAAGGTTTGGGCGTCAAAGTCGACATTTGTTCCCAAAGAAGCGGAATAGGTCTCACTTTCAAAATCCATATAATAGTCCTCGCTACCATCCCATCTTACTACTCGCAACTGAAGCAAACCGTTTATGCGTTCAGAAACCACCATAAAGTCACGAAAAAGCTCAACGCCTTCCAACAGGACATCCTCACGATGCGGAAGCACATCAATCCAATTTTTTTTGTTTAGTGATGCCACTGGTACCTTGACCAATTTGAAGTTGGTGCTGTTGTCCGCATTTGTGGATATATAGAACATGTCTTCGAAGTGAGCAACGACATATTCTAAACCGCGCTGTCGCTTTTGTATTGTTTTAAACTTGCCCGTGGGCTTGTCGCTAGGCAAATACTGATACTCTGAGGTCAACGTACTGGTGGAACCAATCATGATGTATTGACGAGATTTTGAAGGATAGACAAAGGCGTAAAAAGTTTCATCTTTTTCTTCAAATACCATGGCATCATCCGCTTGGGCATTGCCAATTTTATGCCGAAAAATCTTATCCGTGCGAAGGGTTTCTTCATCTTTTGAGGAGTAAAAGAAGGTTTCGCTATCTGCAGCCCAAGCTGCGTAGGAACTCACGCCATGAATTTCGTCTTTAAGCGTTTCACCACTAATCAAATCTTTAACTTTAATGGTATAAATGCGTCTAGACAAGGTGTCGATACCATAAGTTAGCTTGGTATTGTCGGGGCTAACACTGAGTCCTGAAACCTGACAATAAGACAAGTCTTTGGCCAATTTGTTTACATCGAGGAGTATTTCTTCCGCTGCATCTAATGTTTTGTGTTTACGGGTAAAAATAGGGTAATCCTTACCTTTTACATATTTGCGGATGTACCAATAATCGTTCAGAAAATAAGGTACAGAGCTGTCGTCTTCCTTGATACGCCCTTTCATTTCTTCAAAAAGTTGCTTTTGCATCTTTTCTGTGGGTTCAAGCACAGCCTTGGTGTAGCTGTTCTCATCTTCTAAATATTGGATTACTTCTGGATCCTCTCGGTCGTTAAGCCAGTAGTATGGGTCAAGACGCGTATCGCCGTGAATGGACAGTTCTTTGTCCTTGGGATTAGCATCAGGTGGAGTATGTGTCATGTGGGTGCAACTAAATAGTAAACAAAAATAAGCTGCTAAGGTGAGTTTTGAGGCCATAATGATGTATTTTTATACCCTAAAGTACAAAAATTTGAATCAAGACCAGCTTAAAAGTCTGATAGAGCGCCTGGGAGCGCTGAGGAGGTATCTTTGACATTGATGCCCGAAGCATTGATGTTGCCAATAAAGAAGAAAAAACTTTAGATCCCAACTTTTGGAATGACTCCAAAAAAGCGGAACAATTCATGCGTGAATTGAGAAGTACAAAGCAATGGATTATCGATTATGAAAAAGCCACCCTACTTGTCGAAGAGTTTGAGGTATTGCTTGAATTCTTTAAATCAGATGAAATCGATGAGGCAGAACTCAAACGTCATTTCGAAGTTACCATCAACCATTTTGAGGAACTGGAATTCAAAAACATGCTTTCAGACGAAGGCGACAACCTAATTGCCGTAATTCAAGTAACCGCAGGTGCTGGAGGTACTGAAAGTTGTGATTGGGCGGCCATGCTGATGCGCATGTATCAAATGTGGGCCGACAGAAAAGGGTTTAAAATAAAAGAGCTCAATCACCAAGAGGGTGATGTAACTGGTATAAAAACGGTCACTTTAGAAATTGAGGGCGATTATGCCTTTGGCTGGCTCAAAGGAGAAAACGGCGTGCACAGACTGGTGCGCATCTCCCCTTTCGACAGCAATGCCAAACGCCACACGAGTTTTGCGTCTGTTTATGTATATCCGTTGGTCGATAATTCCATTGAAATAGAAATCAACAGTGCTGATATTGAAATTACAACAGCACGGTCTAGTGGTGCGGGTGGTCAAAATGTGAACAAAGTTGAAACCAAAGTACAGCTTGTACACAAACCCTCAGGCATACAAATATCTTGTTCCGAAACAAGGTCACAACACGACAACCGCGATCGTGCCATGCAAATGCTTCGCTCTCAACTGTATGAAATTGAATTGCAAAAACGCATGGCGGCACGTGAAGATATCGAGGCCGATAAAATGAAAATCGAATGGGGTTCACAAATCAGAAACTATGTACTCCATCCTTACAAACTAATAAAAGACGTCAGAACGCAAGAAGAAACAGCAGCCGTTGAAGACGTACTTAACGGCGATATAGACCGTTTCTTAAAAGCTTTTTTAATGTCCCAAAACCAACCTAAAAACGAAACCTTATGAACAACATCAATACGCTAATTTTTGATTTTGGTGGCGTCCTTATCGATTGGAATCCTGCTTATGTCTTTTTAAAAGAATTTAGAGGAAATCAAGATGAAATGAGCCACTTTTTAAACACCATTTGCTCTTGGGAGTGGAATGAAAACCAAGACGCTGGTTACTCTCTTGATAAGGCTACCGAAGAACGAGTAGCCATGTACCCCGAACACGAACGTCTTATTCGTATGTATTACGGTCGTTGGGAAGATATGTTGGGATATGAACACACAGACACAGTGGAACTATTGAAAAAATTTATAGACAACGGCACGTATAGACTTATTGGACTGACCAATTGGAGCCATGAAACATTTCCAGTAGCCTTGGAGCGTTTCGATTTTCTCTCTTGGTTTGAAGGTATTGTAGTTTCTGGAACTGAAAAAATGAAAAAACCAGATGCTAGGATTTATACGTTGACGCTAGATCGCTATAATATAACGGCCAGAAACGCCGTATTTATTGATGATAAGTTAGAAAATGTACACGCAGCCACAAAGCTGGGCATTCACGGCGTCCACTTCACAACCGCTGCAAAACTCAAAAGAGATCTTGAAACGCTTGGTGTTAGTTAAATTCACAAAAATTTTAAGTTAAAACTGTTTAAAAGACTATTTTTGCAAAAAAATGCATGAAAAAATTAGGGATTTTATCTTTGTTACTGATGTGTGCCAGTTTTGGTTATACGCAACAACGCTATAGCATTAGCGCAAGCATTCAAGACAAGAATTCAGGAGATTTTTTACCATTTGCAACTGTTACATTGCGCGATGCGTCAACCACCAAACTGATTGGCGGCGCTGTTTCTGATGAAAGAGGAAAAGCCACCCTTGAAAGCAGCGTTCCGAATGTAAAAATACAGGTGGACTACGTTGGTTTTGAAACCCTTATCTTAACAAAAACCCTTACAAAAAAAACAGATTTAGGTGCCCTGCAATTAACACCAAAGGTAAACCAATTGGCGGGTGTTGATTTGGTCGGAAGAAGTTCGGATGTGGAAATCAGGTTGGACAAACGGGTTTATAATGTAGGACAGAACCTCAATGCCAAAGGTACTAACGTGTCGGATGTGTTGGAGAACATTCCCTCACTATCCTTAGACTTAGACGGTAATTTAGAATTACGCGGCAGTGCCAATGTTCGCATACTCATAGATGGCAAGCCGTCTGGCTTGGTAGGTATTAACGGAATTGATGCGCTTGCAGACCTCCCCGCTGAGTCTATTGAACGGGTAGAGGTTATTACAGCCCCTTCAGCGCGCTACCAAGCAGAAGGTTCGTCGGGAATTGTGAATATTATATTGGCCAAAAACACCCTAAAAGGACTTAATGGTGTCTTTAATGTTTCAGGGGGTAAATTTGATAGTTATGGCGCAAATGCCAGTCTCAACTACAAGGTTGGAAAATTCAACTTCTTTACCAATTCTGGTTATGGAGACAACACCAACATGGGTGGTGCATTTCAAGAAAACACCTACACTCCAGTGGGCACCTATGACAAATTCTATGAAAGACGGAGTTTTGACCGCAGAAGGGTTGGTAGCAATGTCAATTTGGGGGTTGACATCAACCTTGCACAGAAAACAAAATTTACATTTTCTTATGTCATTAACGACAGATACGGGGAAGACATAAGCGACAACCAACAAAACCACACCTTGCTTGCAGTAGACAAGACATTATCGCTGCGGTCTGAAATTGAAGAAGATAAAGACGTCAGTAAGCAATTAAGCTTTTCACTCACCCACAAATTTGACGAAGTAGGACACAAGCTTGATGTCACGGTTCAAACAGAGCGTATTATTGAAGACAAATTTTCAGATTTACAAACGCAAACCTTTCTTCCAACAAACGCACTTGGCTTTTTGGAAGAAAACAATACAGAAGAACGCAAAAAACAGTTCTTAACACAAATAGACTACGTGTGGCCTATTGACAAAAACACGCAATTCGAAGCAGGGTATCGAACCACCAACGAAAACCAAGACACGGGTTTTACGGTCTTAAATGAAATTGCGGGTGGCACTATGGTTGTTGATGAAGACCTGACTAACTTTTTAGATTACGAGCAAACCATACATGCTGTTTATTCTCAGTTTGGGAAAAAATGGAATGGCTTTTCATTTTTAGCGGGCTTGAGATATGAACATACCGATTGGACGGTTATTCAAAAAACTACCTCGGAAGCGGAAAATAATATATTTGACGGCTTATTTCCAACACTTAATATTGGTGTTGAATTTTCAGAAACGGCCAACCTTACCTTTGGCTACAACCGTCGTTTAAGCAGACCTCGCGCAAGAGGCTTAAACCCCTTCAGGTCAAGGGGAAGTGAAACCAGTTTTTATCAAGGAAATCCAAATTTAAGACCTAGTTATTCCGATGGATTTGATTTAGGTTATTTAAAACAATTCAAAAAGTTTACGCTGAACAGCTCTCTCTACTTTAGACGCACCTATGAACCAACACAACGCATAACCATTGAGTCTGGAGAATTTGTTGAAGTGAATGGCGAAACTACAGCGGTAATAAAACGTTTCCCTGTCAACTTTGGACGTCAGGATCGCTTTGGTTTAGAAACCAACAGTTCTATTCGTTGGTCGCCAATATGGCGCACCAACATAAGCGTTAACCTCTTTAAAACCATTGACAAGGGCACGTATGAAAACCTAGTGTTGGATAACGAAAATGAAAGTTGGTCTGGGAATTTCCGCAACAGCCTAGAACTCCCTTGGGACATCAATACGCAAATAAACATACGCTATATGGGGCCGCAAGAGTCGGCCTATGGAAGTCGAAAAGGATATAGCAGTACCAGTCTAGGTTTGAGTAAAGATATTCTGAACAACAATGCGACCATAAACCTAAATTTTAATGATGTGTTTAACAGCGGTATATGGAGATGGAGTTCGTTTACAGAAACCATTTTAACTGAAGCAGAATACCAGAGACGTAAGCCTTATTACAAACTTACATTCACATACAGGTTTAGACAGGAAAAAGAACGCCAAGGAAGAGGTGGCGGCGAATACGGAGGTGGTGAAGGGGTAGAATTGTAGTTACTTTTTCGATTTTTGGCGTTTTTCTTTAAGCCACTGCATCAAATTTCCCGTCAACCAAAATGGAATAACAAAGGTGATGAGGAAGATCATCAACCAGAATCCTATGGTAAGGATGGTCAAGAATGCTAAGAAACCAAGATATTGATCAAATTCAATCATGGGTAAAAGTTTTTACAAAGGTACATATTGGTTGCGTACCGAGCAACACTCAATTTGCTAATCCTTTTGTATTTTTGCACAAAACAACCACATGAAGTTTAGGAAAGAAAAAGATACCATGGGAAGCGTTCAAGTGCCAGCCGATAAATATTGGGGTGCACAAACAGAACGTTCTAGGAACAACTTTAAGATTGGCAGCCCAAGTTCCATGCCCATAGATATCATCTACGGCTTTGCTGTTCTCAAAAAGGCTGCTGCCTATACCAATGAGGAATTAGGTGTCTTGACAGCTCAAAAACGCGACTTAATTGCACAAGTATGTGACGAGATTGAAGCAGGCGAACTCAACGAACATTTTCCTTTGGTGGCTTGGCAAACGGGATCGGGCACCCAATCCAACATGAATGTGAATGAGGTGATTGCCAACAGAGCGCACGTACTTCAGGGACGCGTATTGGGCGAAGGCGAACGCACCCTACTTCCAAACGACGACGTGAATAAGTCACAATCCTCAAACGACACCTTCCCTACAGGCATGCACATTGCCATCTACAAAAAGATTGTGGAAGTCACTCTGCCTGGCGTTTCCCAATTGCGAGACACCTTGGCTAAAAAAGCAGCTGATTTTGATGATGTCATCAAGATTGGACGCACGCACTTTATGGACGCCACCCCTTTGAGCTTAGGACAAGAATTTTCGGGTTATGTGGCCCAACTCAACCAAAGCATTAAGGCTTTGGAAAACACATTGCCACACCTGGCGCAATTGGCACTCGGCGGCACTGCCGTAGGAACAGGCATCAATACGCCAAATGGATATGCCCGAAGAGTATCTAGGTATATCGCACAATTCACAGGCCTTCCCTTTGTGTCTGCTGAAAATAAGTTTGAAGCACTGGCTGCTCACGATGCACTTGTGGAAACACACGGCGCCCTTCGTCAGTTGGCCGTTTCTTTGTTTAAAATTGCAAATGACATACGCATCATGGCCAGTGGCCCGCGTTCTGGCATAGGCGAATTGATTATCCCAGCCAATGAACCTGGCAGCTCCATCATGCCCGGAAAAGTAAATCCAACGCAGTGCGAGGCACTTACCATGGTGTGTGCACAAGTTATGGGCAATGACACAGCAGTGGCATTTGCAGGATCACAAGGTCATTTTGAGCTTAACGTATACAAACCAGTGATGGCATTAAACGTTTTAGAATCAGCGCAACTGATTGGTGATGCTTGTGTAAGCTTTGAACTCAACTGTGCGCAAGGCATAGTACCCAATACAGACAAGGTTGACAAGTTACTCAAAAACTCCTTAATGCTGGTGACCGCTTTGAATCCAAAAATCGGGTATTACAAGGCTGCTGAAATCGCCAATCTGGCGCATCAAAACAAGCTCACGCTTAGGGAAGCGGCATTGCAAACTGGCTATCTTACTGAAGCGGAGTTTGATGAGTGGGTACAACCCAAAAACATGATAGGGCATGACTAAAATGGAAATTTGCGCCTACTCCCCTACGCTGCGCCCCTTTTTCAAAACACTTAATGAGGAGTGGTTAAACAAGTATTTTGTGGTAGAACCCTATGATGCTTTCTTACTTGAAAATTGCGAGTCGGAAATCATTGATAAAGGGGGAAACATATTTTTTGGCAAGCTCAACGGAGTGGTTATCGGCACCTATGCCATTTTAGCCCCTGTTGATGGCTGTGTAGAGCTTGGAAAAATGGCAATAACGGCCAAACACCAAGGAAAGGGTTATGGGCAACAATTACTACAACATGCCATTAGCACAGCAGTTGCCTTGGGACATAAGGAGATGCTACTCTACTCAAACAGAAAATTAGAAAACTCCATTTACCTCTATCGAAAGTTTGGTTTTAACGAAGTGCCCAATGAGGATAGTCCTTACGAACGTGGGGATATTAAAATGCTGCTCAAGCTTTAGGGCTGCTGATCACTCTTTGGCGCCAATTGTTCCAGCCATACTTCCAACTGAACAGCACCATCAATATCAGCAACATAGGCAGTTGCATAAAGGCAAGCATATAAACATCAGGCGTAGAAACATCCAGGAACAAGGAATTGGTTTGAAAAGCCGTCCAGTCTGAAGTAACCAAAAGGGAAATAAGTAGGTTATTACCCGCATGATAACCAAGTGCTAGTTCAAGACCCTCGTCCATAAGCGTGATGATGCCAAAGAAAAAACCCATGGACACATAGGACACCATCAATAGGGGGCCAAGTTTGTCAATCTCGGGATTTCCAAAATGCATAAACCCAAACAACAGCGAAGTGATGAGCAATGGAAAAATGCGGTGCTTGAATACTTGTCCAAATCCTTGCATCAAATAGCCTCGAAAAAAGAGTTCTTCTGCACTGGTTTGTAAGGGCACCAGAACGATGGCTATCAAAAACAAGATGGCAAAAGCTTGTGGATCGAAGTTCCATTGAAAATGTGACGGATTACTGTAATACGAAAAGACAAAAAATAAAAAATTCAACAAGACGATTGCCGCAAAAGCAAAACCAATACGTTTCCAATCAATTTTTGCGCGTGAAGTTATAAATGCACGAATGGAGATGTTATGCA
>ERZ802830.1212-NODE-1212-length-24866-cov-12.4935_pt1 | contig 24866 bp, 24 predicted proteins | sample MGYA00345654_ERZ802830 | MGnify/ENA primary metagenome ERZ802830 (study PRJEB30503, sample SAMEA104212375) | marine metagenome | biome: Westerlies Biome; feature: [SRF] surface water layer (ENVO:00010504) within the epipelagic zone...; material: water...
GCTCACCAATTCTGGTAATGGTATTAATGGATTGTGAGAGAGCATTTTCAGCCATATTTAAACGGCGGTAAGCGGCATCTGCATTTCTTTCAAAACGATCTAAGAGATTATTTTGCTCCTTCGCTGCGGATAGTTTAACAGCCGTTACCGGATCATCCGAGGCACGCACAATATTGCGTCCACTAGAAATACGCTCTTGTACATTTTGGATTTCCTTATTCATTTTCCCAAATGTATCTATCTGACTTTGATTAAAATATTTTGTGCTTACCTTCATAACAAATCCTTAACATTCAAGTTAAATGACATCCAATAGTGAATTAAACATTTCCCGGGCCGTAGACAAAATTCTTGCCGAAGCCTGATAAGCTTGCTGAAACTCCATCAGTGAAGCTGCTTCCTCATCAAGATTAACCCCAGAGTAAGACAAATCGCCTTCCAGAGCAGCATTCCGCATACCCTCAGCGGCATTCTTGTTAATTTCTGATGAGCGAACGGAAGACCCGACACTCGTTACAATCTCAGAAAAAATATCTCTGAAGCTTCCTGAATTTGCATTTGTAAGATTTTTTTCCTGTAATTTAATAATTGCATCAATATTTCTCGCATCACCGACTCCTTCGGCATTACTCTCAAGGAAAAATAAATCTCCCAATTCAGGCTCTCCTGAAAAATTTATCTCATACCCGGCAGCCGTTGTCTGACCTTCGCGGTTCAAAACACGTGACGCAATAGAATGTCCAGTTTCAGTATCAATAATTTCAATACTCTGCCCGTCTTGGCTTATCACCTCAACGCTTAGGGGTTCAAAAACATCCAAAGGTGGTGCCAGATCATAAGTCGTTGAAATACTTCGCGCACCCGAACCATTGATGATCACAATCAAATCTTCATTTGGTAGATTGTTCATGGTGATTGATTTTTCTGCCAAGCTTGTCGCATTGGCAGTCATATCGACCATATTGCCGAGACTTGATTTGACCTGAATTTTGTCGTTCAACAGTTTCACACCGTATTCGGAGACTGGAAAACCATAATCCTTTAGCGAATTATCTGTTGGGAAATTTATAGGCCCCGTATCGAGACTATGTGCCAAAGTCAAACGACCGGTCGTTCCCGATGAAATATTAAATGAGGCAGAAAATCCTGTTGTAGTCGGCGTATGCGAAATTGTTCCATCAGCTGCCAATGTTACTGCGATTGAGACACCATTAAAATCAACATTAAAGCTTCCATTCTGCGAAGCGGCAGTAATTGACTGGCCTGTGAATTTTGTTGTCGCCGCAGATAAATCTGAGATGCCAAAGCGACCAGCAGCAGCTGAGTTCCCTGTCACAGTGCTATCAGATGCAACAGAAATTGCAGAGGCTTGCAGTGACCCACCTCCAATTATATTCAAATGATTATTACTGTCATAAAAAGCAGATACCCTGCCGACCTCGCCGCCAGTAACAGATATCTCACCATTATTCATAACCAGTGTGTATTTATCGCCATCGAATTCTATAACGACACTGTCCTCATTTGCTGGTCGCGATGTAAGAGCCACAGCAGCATTATTAGACATTGAGATAGAAGTCGCTTGGGAACGAATATCGTCAATCAATGTTTGAGCGACCATTTGAGAATTTAGCGTTGCCAGCTCGGAAGAATTTACAGTTGCTGTATATTGCTGACTGTTCGTCTCAGATGGCAGGGTAATCGAGTATGCGGCTGATGCAGCGAAAGCTCTGCTATCCGTTCCACCAAAATTACTGTCTACTTCGTCATTTGCCAGGAAAGTGAATGTTTTGACATCCCCATAACCGGAGCTTTCCACCTCAACAAGACCCCCATTCATGGGCGAGCTTGATGAGTTTGATGTCACACCATTCACGTTAAGCGAGAAATCTTCGGATGAATCGACGAGCACCTCACCAGTAAAACGGCCTGCATCGACAGTGCCGGTAGCGTCCACAGAATTGAAATTCAACACAGTTGAAATCGTACGCCCGGCATCATGCGATGGAAAAGAAGATATCACCTGACCGTCAAAAGTTGGACTGGTCGCCGACAATGAGGAAATCATAATATCATTACCGTCTTCACTGATAAGAGTCAGCGCATCATTATTTGTGTTCGCCTGAGCGGTCACCCCGGTCAAATTACTAATATTGTTAATCGCATCGACAAGATTGGAGACATTCGTCGCTGACACACTCGCCGAAATAGCAAGAGGCTCTTGATTCTCGGATTCAAGATTAAAAGCTACAGTTCCGGTAGAGGCAAAATTATTAAGCCGAACGACAGTTTTGGTCTTAGCGACAAGACCGTAATCATTAAATGTCCCGTTAATTTTATTGGAGACAAACCCTGCTGATGCGCCTGCTGGAATCGTTAACGAAGGTGATGAACCATTCGAAATAGTTGCAGCAATAGTATAGCTACTCGTGGGACTATCCGGTAAAGAACCATAACCGGCAATTGCATCAGAAGTAGACCCAAAAGGTCCAAGACGGATTGTTTCCAAACCGCCAACATTTGAAATGTTCAAATTCATGCCTCGATAGGCATTTAATTCCTGATTGAGATAAGAACCATAATATTCAGCATTCGGGTTAAAGCCATTTTCTTCACTCAAGAAGTTAACAATTTCAGTTTCACTCATTGGTGAACCGGCAATATGACGGCCCTCGCGTGTGAAAATTTGAATGTCGGATGCATCCTGGCTTGCAGTGACTGACGCATTAATGGTTTTAGAGGATGTCGTCACGCTCGCCGATGTGAAAGCCGCACTTGATGAGGCAATATTCAAACTAGAACTGGTGCTACTCGGAAATAGCCCCAAATCGCCAAGTGTAAACCCGGTATCACTGGTCACAACACCGACAGCCAGAGCTTTTTGGAACTCAGCTTCATCTGTCCAATTATCACTTGATCCCGCATTGGAGAAAAGCCCACCGTAACCCAGAGCAAAATTATGCGTCCCAGCATTGGCCCCATCGGCCAGAACAATTTGAAGATTATTAGCATCCACTAAATCATCAAGCGACAGCACAATACTGACATTTGGTTGTTGACTGTAGGAATTAATAGAAAAATTTTGAGTGCCAGCAGGAATAGAAGCAACGACGCCATCCCTAAGGAAATCCGTTGCATTAATAGGGATATTCCCGTTTTCAAAAACAGCATTTACAACCGGCGGCTCAGTAAATTGAGCAGGTGTAGTTTTGTTGATTTCCATCACAGCATCACTGCTGTTCAAACTATTTTGTGTGACGATTGTCGGGGACGCCGCCGCAAGCTCTTGAGGTTTCTTCAGAAGAAAACTCATATTTTTTGCAGCACCGCTAACATTATCAAGAGTGATAACATCACCGTTTTTTGCTGACCCAAAAACTTTCAAATCAAAACCATCAGCCGCTATTCGACTAGCAGAGGTTGAGAGGTTCTGAAAACTATCTTCTGAATTGGTTGTCCAAGACTGACGCTCTTCATTAAAAACAAATTCAACTGCCTCAGGCGAAATGAGATCAATATTGGTTATATTTAACTCAGCCGAAAGATTGCCCCTATTTGTAGGGCCAAATCCAAACTCTAAATCATTAAGGGTAAACATTTTACCCCCGGCTTTGCCGTCAAGCGTAATGCCATTTTCGTGAACATTATTCACTTCCCTAGCGAACAAAAAGGATAAGGTGTTAATCTGTTTCTCGATTTCACCGATATATTCATATGATAGGGTGAAGCCGGCAAGTGAGCCTTTAGTTATTTGACTGGTCGGCGTGACGGACCCGGCAGATATGAGGGCGGGTTGGATAGCACCCTGATTTTCAATAATACCCAATTTACGTGAAGTAGCACCTTCAACAAGCTTTGGACCCGCTACCGTGCCACCTAGAATAATCGTAGCTACGCCTCTTTGGTCATAAGTTACAGTTAATTCAACGCTCTCAGAAATTTCAGAAATCAGCTTGTCTCTGTTATCCAAGACCGAGTTTGGCACCTGCCCGCTCTGTCCAGATGATAAGAGCCTTTGATTCACTTTAACAAGTTCATCCACCAAAAGATTCACTGTGTCTGCGGATGCCTCCGCCTGTGACTTGGAATCCATCTTCAAGCCTTCAACCATTGCCGCCGTCTGCCTAAAAGCTCCTGCAAGGCTTAGACCTTCTTCAATAGCGACGAGCCTACCGGGAATATCCCCAGGTGCCGTCGCGACCTCCATGAGAGAACCAAAAAAGTTCCCCATATAGTTCCCCAAATCAGAGTCACTCGGGAGCAGGAAGTTTTCGAGGTCACGCACATTTTCATAAAAAACGTTTGATTTTTCAAAATCTGCTTTTGCAGTGTAAACTCGGCTTGTAATAAATTCATTAAATGAACGTCGAATTTCTGATACGCGCGCACCCAAGCCAATCTGACTCGCAACAGCAGTAAGGCCGCCCTGACTAGCAGAAACCTCTTCAATACTGGCTTCTCTTCTGTGGTACCCATCGGTATTAATATTTGTAATATTCTGACCAGTTACCGTCAGAGCCTGACGGTAAGCCTGAACACCACTTTTACCAATGTCAAATAGGCTAGCCATAGATTACTCATCGCCTCCAACATGGTCTTTAAATTGCGAGTAAAGCGCCTCGGCGATTCCCAGACCGGCTTTTTGCGCCATGAGCTTTGAATATTCTTGATCTAACATGGACTGAAATGTTTCTGATGCTTGATTAGAAAAAAGTGTTTCAGCAAGTTCGCCCTTGCGCGCTTCTTTGAGGAACATATCGACAAAAATAGCCTCAAATTGCTCAGCAACTTGCTTTAAATCTTCCTTAGATTTGGAGTTGTGCTGTCCAAGCATCATGCTGGTTTGCATATCAATAGCTGTTGGCTTGACATCCATATCGCCACCTAAATCACAATCAATTCAGCACGTAGAGCGCCTGCCTGTCGAAGGGCTTCTAGAATGGCAACTAAATCAGCTGGGCTCGCGCCAACGGCGTTGATGGACTCAACTATGCTTGAAAGATCTACACCTGGGTTAAACACAAATGCTGGGTTTGTCTCTTGTTCAGCGATAATCTCTGTATCGTCCTCAATCACCGGTTCTCCGGCAACTGCTGCTGCCTGATTTTCATTCATCACAACATTTTGAACCGTCGTTACATTTTGCGACTCATCCACCTTGACTGTCAGTGAGCCATGTGAAACAGCGGCGGGAGTTACCCTCACATCACCATTAATTACTACCGTTCCGGTTCGTGCATTAACAATGACTTTTGCCGCAGGACGTGCCGGGTCAACTTCGATATTCTCCAACATACTTAAAAAGGAAACTCTCTGAGCCGGATCATTGGGACCACGGACTTTCACAGAAGTATGATCAAGAGGAACTGCCACCGCATCTTGAACAAAATCATTAATGGCTTCAGCAACATTCATCGCCGTGCTGAAATCACCCTGATGCAGATTTAAAACAATATCTTGATTAGCAAGTAACGGGCTATCAACCAGCTTCTCAACCGTTGCACCACTTGGAATACGACCAACAGTCGGAACATTTACAATAAGCTGGGACCCATCATTACCCTCAACACCGAGACCACCAACTAGCAAATTACCTTGAGCAATCGCATAGACCTGACCATCCGCGCCTAAAAGAGGTGTCATCAATAATGTGCCACCCCGCAAAGACTTAGCTTCACCCAAAGTTGAAACCGTTACATCCAACCCCTGCCCAGGCTTAGAAAAAGGGCGTAAATCTGCAGTGACCATCACAGAGGCAACATTTTTACCCTTAATCCCTGACGTTGGGACAGATTGCCCAAATTGCGAGACCATGGATTGAATTGTTTGCAAGGTAAGAAGTGTATTCCCGTCACCCGATCCATTGAGACCAACAACAAGACCATATCCAACCAACTGATTGCCGCGTACGCCGGCAACTTCTGTCATATCCTTTAAACGATCTGCATGGGCTGGTAAAATTATCACCAGACCCATCAGAAGATTTAGAGCTAATAAACGCACAGCTGGAAAATAAGCCGGAAAATGTTTCATTATGCTGTTCCTAAATTAGAAGGGTGAAAATACGCGCAATCCTCTGGTCAACCAGCCCATACGCGCCGTATCATGTGTCTGACCGGCACCTGTATAGGTAATTTCTGCATCCACAATTTTAGATGACTGAATAATGTTATTGGCAGAAATGTCTTCCGGGCGAATAATGCCGCGCAACCGGACATGCTCATTACCGTTGTTCAAAGTCAGTTTCTTCTGGCCCATAATTTCCATATTACCATTATCAAAGACGCGCACGACTGTCGCTGAAAGCTGACCTCTCAATGAATTGGACTGGTTTGCTGAACCGCTCCCGGAAAAAGACTCTCCCGTTTCAAGCTTGTATTCAGTGTCTTTAGTAATTTCTGAAATTCCGAAAGAAAATGGAAAAGAAAATGAAAGTTCATCCTCTTTATCTGAACTTGTACTTTGTGACTTTGATGCTGAGAAAGTTTCACTTAGTGCCACAGTGACAATGTCACCGATAGATCGGGCACGCTGGTCGGTAGTGAACAAACCAGTATTGGCGGCTGCTTTATAAATGCTCCCATTTGTTATGGCTGGAGGGTTATGAGCAACCACCTCGTCATAACGGGGCATAAAGTTTTCGGATATTCTGTTTTCAGCATATGTCGAACAGCCGGCCAAAAGTCCGGCTACACCACATTGTGCGACAATAATGAAATATCTGGAAAAGATATGTTTAGTTCGGGTCATCTGAAATTCTCAAATTAAAGGTTGTTTGAGATGAAGCGTAACATGTCATCAACAGACGTGATTGCCTTCGAGCTTACTTCGTAAGCTCTCTGGGTTTCAATCATATCAACTAGCTCTTGCACAACGTTTACATTCGAGCCTTCTAACGCACCTTGAACTAATTTCCCAAAACCTTGCTCAAGTGGATTGGAAAGAATTGGGGCTCCACTGGCTTCAGTTTCCACCAAAAAGTTTTCACCAATTGGTTGCAAGCCTGTTAGATTAGAAAAATCTGCAAGTGTTAACTGACCAACTTCTTGGGCACCAACTTGACCCGGCACAGTTATAGTGACAGTACCATTTGAGGAAACACTTATAGATGTCGCCTCGTCGGGAATTTGAATTTCAGGTTGAACAACATAACCGCTTGAGGTTACTAGCGTGCCCTCACCATTCCTAGAAAATGCCCCATTTCGTGTGTATGCAATTCTATCATCGGGCAAAAGTACCTGAAAAAAACCTGACCCTTCAATCGCAAGGTCAAGTGCATTATCTGTCATCATTAAACTACCTTGCGAATGCATTTTTTCTGTATTCACAATTTTCACACCCGTACCAATCGCAAATGAGGAATTTAATCTGGTATTTTCGGATGTAAGGTCTCCCGCATATCGACGGACTTGGTAAAGAAGCGTTTCAAAATTTGCGCGATCTTTTTTAAAGCCTGTTGTATTTACGTTGGACAGGTTGTTAGCTATTACCTGCATTCTAATTTGCTGGGCATTCAGGCCACTTTTAGCAACGTGCATCGCATTTGCAGTCATTGGAATTCTCCTTCAAAGTCCTTTAGAAGGTTAATTGCAAGCCCTGTGCCAAATTACATTTAAGGAGTTTTTTGTTTTAAGATATAGAAGCTTTATCTCGGCATGCGCATAATTGAGGCACCGCTTTCATCAAGCTCTCTAGCAATCGACATAAGCCTAACATTTAATTCATAGTGTCTTTGCTTTGATAACATTTCAACAAGCTCTTCAGTTGGATTAACGTTACTTGTTTCAAGATAACCCTGAGCAACTTCGGCTAACTGATCTGGCTGTATATCTCTATTATCCAAAAACCTTATATTTCCGTCACCAGATTTTTTTAAGTCTTTAACGTCAGCTTGAATAGTAGCTATAAATCCAATTTCATCTCTTTGCCCAGGCTCACCGTCAATAGGTTCGATTGTTATTCTTCCATCATTTCCAATGACTAATTGCCTGTATGGGGGCAGTAAAATTGGCTGCATGCCTTCATTCAAAATCTGATTTCCCGCTCCATCAACTAGCAGCCCATTTTGATTGACCCGCAAGTCACCCCTTCTAGATAAAGCCGGCTGTTCGTTATCGGGCATCATAAGAATGTAACCATTCCCATTTATAGCAATATCCGTTTCTTTGCTCGTGAAGTCCAATCTGCCCTGATTATCGTCGAATCTATTTTTACCTTCTCTTAAAGTGTAAGCTCTAGACTCAAAAGCCTCTAAAGTCTTTAGGAAACTGCTTTCTACCATTGGGGGCTCAATGTCCTTACGAAATCCGGGTACATTTACATTCGCAAGGTTATTAGACCTAATAGCACTATCCTCTTTTGAGTGCTTAACCGCATTTAAAGATAGATGAAGAAGTCGATCCATAATTAGTTCACCAATTACATCCGGATGTTAACGATTGACTGTGTTAGCGTCGTTGTTGTTTCAATCGCTTTTGCTGACGCTTGGAAGTTACGTTGGGCGGTAATCAAATTAACCAGCTCCTCGGTGATGTCCACATTTGACCGTTCCAATGAACCAGAAAGAATGTTACCAAAGCCCTCTGCACCGGCCTCACCAACTTGTGGTGAACCTGAAACCGCCGTTTCAACATAAGTAGCGTTACCAATCTGTTTCAAACCGTTTTGGTTGTTAAAGTTGGCAACAACGATTTTACCAAGCGGGTTGTTCAGACCATTCGTATAGTTGGCGCGGATTGTACCTGAAGCATCAATCTCTAAACCATCCAGACGACCGGAGGTAAAACCATCCTGATCTACGGCAACGACCGAGAATGGCTGGGCAAACTGGGTAGAGGCAGAGAAGTCAATATCAAGTGAAATGGATACACCCTCTTCCTGCTTTTCATAATGAACTGTATTTTTCGGGCTTACGAGTGTACCTGTTTTATCAAATGTAAGCTCGCCCTCATCAATGTAGAGAGGGAAATAACCCTCGACCAGATTAGCTGGCGGAGACTCAACAACTTCACCCTCAGCATTCACAAACAAAGCGACACCATCAGAATTAGTTGCCTGAACAAGATTAAATATTTTTGGGATAGAACCAACACCTAAAGGCACATCATCTAGACCTAATTTGGCGCTACCATTAACTTTAATTGTTGATGTGTTGCCACGTGTTCCTGTCGTGAATGTAAAATTATTTGTATCTGTGTTGTAAGATACTTTAACACCACCCACTGTTTCCCCAGTCACTGGGTCTTGAACTTGATTTATTCTTTCTTCAAGTGCAGTTGCTAGGGTTGAGCCAACATAAGACCCCCCAGGCACAGTAATGATACCGCTGATACCATTAACTGAGACGTTAAAAATATTCTCCCCAATCTGACTGGAAAGTGTAAAAACCTCTGAAAGGTTTTCCTGGGCAGTCGTGCTGGTTGCAATTGCAGGCAATGATGCAAGACCCCTTGCTGTGGAGAAAATAATGTCCGTTTTCGTGGATCCTACACCCATTAGCTGGTTATCGCCTGCACCAATTGTTCTTTGAGACAAGTCAAAAGTACTATTAACAACCGTACCGTCTGTGTCAGATATTGCAAAACGTCCTATCTGAATATTAGATGCTTTTTGTTCTTCAGTTACCCCGAGCGCGCCATCTGCTGCGATATTCTCGCCAGTGCTTCCACTTAAAAAACTGAAAGTTTTAGTATCACTATTATATTCAACTTGAACACCAAAACGCTTATCGTTGAGCTGGATTTCTTCACCATCTGCAACCAATGTTTCGGCACTAAGAATTTCTCCACCTCTAATGAGTACAGTTGAGGCGTCTTCCTCGGCAGGAATACCCAGATTGTTAGTCACATCTGCGTTTTCAGCTCCGTAGATTTCAAAAGAATTAAAGTTTGGCTCAGTTCCTGTCCCAAGTATGGTCCGGTCCACCTCAAACTGTAACCTTTGGTTAAGTTCATCATAGGCAACCGTCAATGGCGGGTTCTTTTCATCCACCCAATCTGATGTCGTTGTCATTGCCGTGGCATTTAGAGCAGTCTCGAAACCGAGTTGCTGGAGTGTATCAATCACAACACCCGCATTATCTTCTAGCGTCAGAACCTCAGTACCAACGTCGATAATTCCTGCTGCACCGGTAACTGTCTCTACTTCAGTATTAGTATATTTATGCTTAGCAGCAGCCGTTTCACGGACAATAATTTTTTTGCTCGAAAAATTATCCAACGCACCCTCAAACACATTATCCGCACCTTCAAAAAAGGCTTCAACAGTAGTGGACTCATCACTCAGAACATGAGCTGTTGTACTAGTTATATTAAAGCCAGTATCCGGCAAACCCAAACCAGTTGTATTGATTGTAATAGATGTATTTGCAGTAACATTAGAAATCTGGAATGACCGACCATTAAGGAATGAGGCATTCGCTTCGGTGAATTCACCTGCAATTTGTATTGTTTCACCAGCTGTAAGGCCCGTTGTATCAGCAAGATTTACAGTCAGTGTGTTTTGCGTCGCATCATATTTGATTGTGTTATTGTCTGCATCGGCATCGACAACTTTTTTGTCATCATAAACATTAACCGAAGGACGCTCGCCATAAAAAGAATACACTAGAAACTTACCATTCGCTGTAACTCCGCCGGGACTTGCAGCATCAGTATAACTTGCAAGTGTATTATGGGTGAGGTTGAATATTTGGGTTTGTTCCAGAATTTCTGTAATTTGCGCGCCTTCTGAGCGAGCAAATAATTGGCCCGTATTACCAAAGTTGAATGCACTTAGGTTTGTGGTGTTAATGGTGTCATTTGTTGCTACGATAAATTCGTTCAATGCCGTATTTAAGCGTGCCTGTGTGTGCGCAAGAAATTGCTCCTTTGTAAAGTCAGGCGAGGCACCAGAAAGATCAATATTTTCAATATCCGTTACATAAGACGCAGACAGCAAATCTACACTGATTGCACTCCCGGCAAGCTCCTTCAAACTTGAGGTAGTTCCATCAGAGTTCAAACGGCTCAGGTTTATGTTAATTTCATTATCTACATTTTGAACAATTTGAATCTTCTTATCATCACCATAGGCAGTGTTTATTGCTCGCTGAACTTCTTCGGCGAGATCTGCGGCATTATATGTTCCAGGTCTAATATCAATACTTACCGGCTGGTCACCGTCGTCAACATTCAACAGTAGAAAGTCTTTTCCCCAATAAACATCATTAGCAGAACCTGCTTCACGCGTGGCTTTAAACTGCATTGGATCAGTTACAATCTCAACAAGCTTGTCACCCTCATCACCAAAGTCAAAAGCTGTTGTTTCGCTTTGAATTTTGGCGGGCTGACTGTCTACCTGTTGTTGCAGATCATCGAGCTTGTAAAGCGCAGAACCTTTACCTTCCAAGAAGTAATTATCATCAGGAACAGTAGTTGTTTGCGCACCAAATCTATCAATAAAAATTTGGTTTGATGCATCATCTACCGCCGGCACAAGGTCCGGATTAATAATTGTGTCACCAATTACCAGACGTGTATCGTATTTGTTGGTTGGGTCATCAGCAGATGTCGCCTGTGTTTTGATGAAGTAAATCGTTGCAATTGTTGGATTACCCAAATCATCAAAGATTGTGATTGATGTTGAATTTGTAAAAGTATTAGGGTTATCAGGATTAAAATTATAACCGTCAGCAAATTGAGCCTTCTCAGTAACAACTTCTGCATCAGCTGGCAGGTTTACCCCTAAGGAAATATTTGCTGTCGCTTGAGGATCTCCCGAAGTAACAGGGAGCTGCAGAGGGACTGCGCTTATTAAATCTTTAGCAGTCACGGAACCATCTTGGTTTACTGGATATACAAGCAGGAATTGACCAGCTGAATCAACAACGTAACGATCGTTGTTCACGTTCAAAGAACCATTACGCGTATAAACGTTCTGATTAGAAGTCAATGATGGTTTCAATGAGAAGAAGCCCTGTCCAGAAATCGCAAGGTCAAGCGCATTAAGAGATGAAGCAATATTACCCTGTGTAAATTGTTGTTTAATGCCCTTTAGAATTGTACCAGAACCAATTGATGAAGAGGCATTCTGCAATGGTGAAGTTGCAAAGATGTCACCAAATTCTGCCCGACTTCTTTTAAATCCTGTCGTACCGACGTTGGCAATGTTGTTGGAAGTAGCTGAAATATCAGCCTGTGAACCATTCAAACCCGTTAGAGCTGTATAAAACGACATCTTCTATACTCCGTTACTTATTTAATACTTACTTACGAAACTTAATTACTTCAGAGGCACTGATGGTTCCGTAATCACGGACATCCAATTGGACACCATCAAGACCGTTACCAGTCGTGGCTGCTAATACATCTGCAAAGACTGAAGGCGAGACAGCCTCCAACCCGCTTCCGGTATCTGCATAGGCTTCAACACGAATTACGTCACCAGACTCCAAAATTTCACTTGGAATATCCATCCAACTGAAACCAACAAGACCGCGGGGTTGTGCGCCCATTTCAACCTGATGCAGGATTTCACCCTGCTCATTGGTAAATCTGATATTTGATGTAGAGGCACTTGAAGGCAGATCTAAAACACCATGGATTTCTCCATTTTCATCTGGACGGGCCAAATTACCTGGAACAAGAACTGAATGTCCAAGCAAATTCGAAGCAGTAGCAATTCTGAACTCTTGCAATTGGTCAGACATACCTTTGAGAGTTTGCCCCATATCCGTGATGCCCGTAACAGTAGAGAACTGAGCCATTTGAGCAATAAAGTCGGCATTATCCATCGGTGCGAACGGGTCCTGATTTTGAAGCTGAGTTGTCATCAGTTTCAAAAAATCAGCCTGACCGAGTTGATCGCGGCGCTTGCTTGTCGCTTCCTCTTGCTTATTCACGCCTAATTTATCGAGAATAGCATTAAGAGACTGGTTACTGTCAATTGTACTCATGATTTACCTGCTTACTTTCCTAAATTGACCGTTTGCATCATCAAGGCCTTGATGGTCGTGATGACTTCAACATTGTTTTGGTACTGGCGATTGGCTTCCATCATGTCGACCATTTCCTCTTCTTGGGAAACGGCAGCAACATAAACAAATCCATTTTCATCGGATTTGGGGTGAGATGGCATATATACAGCCTCCGGCTCACGCTCGAGCTGGACAATTTCTGTAACGCCGGTGGTTGCAACACCATTGCGTTTGAAGTTTTCTGAATATTCGGTTTCAAAAACCGGGCGGATGGCCTTGTAGGCAGCCTCTCTTGACCCTTCCATTGAACCGGCATTTGCCAGATTACTGGCAATCGTATTCAAACGAACAAGCTGTGCAGACATCGCACGACCCGAAATATCGAATATATTTTTCAAATCACTCATTATTCACCCCTGATCGCGGACATTAAGCCCTTAATGCGCCCATCAAGAAAATTAAGCGTCGTCTGATAACGTGTGGCGTTTTCTGAAAATTGAAGCTGCTCAACAGAAAGTTCAACTGTATTGCCGTCCAGCGACGGATTAAGTGGTGTACGATACTGTGCCTGCCCTGTTGAATAGGGGGCAGCAAAAGGGATATGATCACCATGAGTGGTCTCAAGTGGGCCGTCGCGCAGATGTTTGCGGATTTCGGTATCAAAATTAATGTCTCGGGCTTTAAAATGAGGGGTTGCGGCATTGGCAATATTCGACGCAATCATCTCATTGCGGCGTCCGCGCAGAGATAAAGCAGAGGCGTAAATATTGAGATATTCTTTAATATCGTCCATTTCCGTTACGTTTCTCACTAGGGCATGAAAACATGCAATTACAAGGTCTGTTGGTCTGAAAATTGCAATTCCTATGCCAAGTGCCATTAAGGAGTTAAAAATGGACAAGTTTGATTTGGAGTTATCCGATAACAAGTCGAAAATGATGCTACTTTCGCCGGAAATTATCGAAATCCGCGATAAAATCGTCGACAAACTGGAAGGCGAGTCTCTTAAAGACATTCGTGCAAAAATCAGAGAATTTCTCGCCAATGAGAAAAATGAAGAAACACGTCTCGCAGCTCTTGCGGCGAGAATTGTCTTGCTAAGAAGATTTATTTCAGAACTTTCAGAAAATCAGGCATTACTTGCAGAAGAAGAAATGAGTGATCTTGAGAATGAAAGTTTAGACTATGATGACGACTTCGAAGAAGACTATGATAGTGATGATTTCGATGTCGACAACCAATGGAAACGCCTGAGGATCATAGAAGATTGCGAAGTAAACGGTGTCCGTTTCCCAGCAGGTATTCAAATTGACGTGAAACTTATTGATGCGGAACGTTTACTGGAAGCAGGTCAGGCCGAAATTATTGAAAAGCCGGTAGACCCAGAAGAAGACGCCGAAGAGACTGAAGAAGCTGAAGAAATTGAAGAGACTGAGACTGAAGAATCTGAAGAAGTTGAAGAGACTGAAGACAATGAGGGAGAGGATTATGACGAAACAACTGAAGAAGATGATGACCCCTCAGACTCTGACGAAGATACCGATGTTTCTGAAGACGACGAGGACAGTTAAGCCTCAAATCGCCTTTATTATGATGGCAGGTTTTCTTGTTTCATCATGTGATGGGCTATCAAGGTTTAAACATGTCAGTTTTACCTGCATGGATAATCGATTGGGAATAAAAACCATCGAACTCTACGTTCGGTCAATTGATAAACGTGTTGTTGTTTCCGACAAGGAAGGCATGTGGGAGATTAATCCTGTCTCACTGTCGGGTGATATGCTTGAAGCGGGTGATCAAGATTTAAAAATTCTGGTCAATCTGAAAACATCAAAAGTGCAAGCCATGACCAACGATCTGTTTTACACGCTAAGATGCGGTAAACAGGAATTTGAAATGTAAGAAAAAATTATTCTGCGTCAGGTCCGTGGAATCTAACAATCGTATCCGCCTGTTCAGCTGAAAGCCCGGTACCTTCAACAATTTCTGCGCGCTTAGAACCGCGTTGGGCCATAGCTATCGCCTTGCTGATTTGCTCCTGTTGCTGGAACGTATCCGCCATACGAGTGAATTCGCTTTCCACATTCTTCATCCGGCGAGATAAATCAGCAAGATCCGTCGGAATTCTGTGCAAATCGCTAATCTCTTGATTTTTTGTGACAAATTCTTGTTTTAAATCTGACAACAGAGCAATCATGGCCTGAAGCTTTTGGTTGGCTTGATCGTTGATACGGTAAACATCATCAATATTACGTCGCATTGTGCGTGACTGCTGCCAGAGGGCCAGAATTGCAAAGACAAAGAAAAACAGTGCCGCAATTTGAAGCAGAAAGGCTATGCCGGTCGGTGATGTGATAAAATCTGACAAATTTCTTAAACCAAATTCCTGAGTGCTTAATCTTTTCGCGGGCCATCGAGCTTATCAACCCAGTCGGCCATTTCATTGCCAAGTGAATTAACCCACGCCAGACGAGATTGGGCCATAATTTCAAGTTTTTCAAGCTGCTTTAAATTATCTTTAAGCCGGTCAACCTGTTCTGTCGTCAAACTGACCTCACCGCTGCTAATGGCAGCAATTTGCTGAGGCAAATGTTCATCAAGAACTGCACCCAGTTCTTTAATAGCATTTTCGATTTCAGAATGATTTATGCCGGAGGTTCCGGTAGAGCTATCGTTAGGGGATGAGGAGGAATTTGACGCAGCTGAAAATACACGCTCAAGGCTACGCTCAAACGTTAACAAAAAGTCATCAAAGTGAATGCTGGAAGTCATAAGCTAGATATATCTAACTTTTCAACTCCACATAAGCATCCAACAAAGCATCGGAAACACGATCTAAATCGATAGGGTACTGCCCCTTTGAAATAGCTGTCTTAATCCGTTCAACTGCTTCGAAGTCAACCGGAGGTTCTTTTGAAAGTTTAGAAATATCTGAAACCTTTACAGAAGCCTCTTGACCCGGAGAAGTTACACGTCCTGAAGCAGAAGTTTTCGCTTCTGTTTCTACTGACGCTTTTTGAACCACGGATTTGTTTTGTGGATCGATGCGACTGACTAAGTTTTTTACTGAATCAACCATTGTTAATCTCCTACAATAACATTAACGACTTACATGAAGTCCACTTTAGCATTTATTTTGATTTTTTTTCTATTAATCACAAAACCCTCAATAACTGTGTCGCTATTGAGGTTTTTGACCTTAATAATATCTCCAACATGCCCGTTTTCCAAGGCAATGCCGACTGTTGTCACATTAATGCCAGATATCGTATTCTCAATATCAACCTGCTGTTCTGCTTGAATCGTCCAATTTGGAACGAGATGACGCGATAACAGCACCGTTCCTTCACGTAAAGGTGTCTTGGTTTTGCGTCCAAGAACATGAGATAGGTCAAAAAACCCGCCAAAACCGTTATAGTGAGGTAATACGACAGATTTGAGATTTTCTTGAGTCAGCAATTCACCCGCAGACACGCTATGAGCTAAAACAATTCGCGTCGCCTGGGTATCGTTCGTCGCATTATCTGCGTTAAGAGCCACAACAGACCCCTCAACACGCGTGCGGATATAAGCGTTTCTCTCCACCGGATATGCGCAGGAAACCCTGATTGTTTTAAAGGTTTCATTGGTTGCGACTGTTTCAAGATCATCCGCGCAGGTGAAATAAAATTTATCATCGCGCACCATCGGTGTGCCTTTGATTTGGTGGGTTTTCAAGTAGTCAGAAACCGCTTCCTTGACCTCAACACCAACCACATCGCGAAGAATGTCTTCATCCTGAGAATTATCAAGCGCGCCCTGCCCCTGAGATGGAATGAGTAAAAGCGTAAGCCCGAAAATAAAGTTAATTGCCGAAAAAGAAAATTTCATCACTAACCTTTCCCGACGACCTATTGCTGGATGAGGTTTTTTGCCCCAAAATCATAGATTGAATCTCATTAACAGACGGCAAACGGAGTTTTCGTCCCGCGAATAAGTAGTTCGGGTTTTGCCGAACAAAAGCCTTTGGGTTGGCTTGAACAATCGCCAGTGACAGGAACTCTCTGTTCAAGCCGCTACTGCGATAATATTTGTTCATTATGGTAGATAAGGTCTCATTGCGTCCAACAACATGTTCAGCCGAATGGTTGTGATCCTGAACAAAAGCATTATCACTATCATTACCTGAACTTCCGGCACTTTGGGCTCCATTATATTCAAGCACAATCAGCGCCTCTGCAGCTGATTTAGCCGGTGTTAACAGCAAAAAAACACCAAAACATAAGCCGAGAAGTGTTTTTACAAATCCTTTAGATGGCCGGTTTAAAACCCTGTTCATTGACCTAACTCCATGAAGCGGACAGTCTTTCCATCAAAATCCGCATTATCTTGACGTTTATCCAGTGTTTCCAAAAATACACTGTTCATCCGCGCTTCAACAACCCGTAAGACCGTCCAGGGGGTATCATTTCCAGCAACCATCGCCAGATGGTTTTGGGACACACCTTTTGCAACGCCAAAATCGACACGTAAACGATTATCCTTATCAAGGGTAAGTTTTCCTGTAACGGGACGACAGGAAAACGCCTGACCGAAATTCATTATAAAGTGTTTAAAATCTTCAGAAAACTGAGCCAGCAGATTATCTCTAGACGGCGCAGTCAGCGTGTTCACGGTATCAAGATAAAACTCGAACCCAACGCGATGCGTCACCGGAAAAGACTTACGTGTCACCATCTCACCAAGATGGTCGTAAACATCAACATGCACGATGATATCAAGTTGCTTGCTTTTCGCCACATAGCCCATATTTTCTCGGCGTTGACGAATCTCTATACGCGGTGCAACAGCAAAATCACCCGATGCAACCGCGCTTGATGTCATAATCGTATTATAATCCATCGCACTGCCGACACTTTTGGCCTTTACAGGATCGTACGACATATACATTTGATTGACCGGTTCAAGGTTTTTTGACTTATCGATTTCTTCAACCAGAATACTAACCATTTTTTTGGCAAGACCTGCAGACCATGCTGGCGCATTTCGCGCCATGTTAATTTGCGGGCTATAAACGTGCAGTCGACTTTTCATGGAAGAACTGCAGGCATCATCAATGTGGCCTGTCACGGCACGAATTTTGACCTCGAAATGATGCTCGGTCTGATTTTCTTCCAACAAGCTGTAATCTAGGATGCTATCGCCGGGGCGCACCAGAACTTGCTCGGTTAAGTTCGTCATCTCGTCGATAAAGCTAAAACCGTCAACACGGGCTTCCCCTTGTAGAGCGGCAAGATAAAGCGCATCCTCCAACGCCATGCGGCGCAATTCATCAGATGTATATTGATCTGACAAAGCAGCGCGTCCAGTCACTTCAACAATATTGACACCCGCATTTGCTGGCCCAAATAGAAAAGAAAAAGTCAAAACAAGCATAAAAATACATAATTTCAATATATTACGCATAAACCTCCTCCTTTCCTAATTTGTCAAAGCTTCCAATATACTCACGTATATCTGTCAGCAGCCTGGATTAAACGAGCAATAACGTCTCTGTCTATTTCAAGAACAATCTCATAAGTATCAGACCCTGTTGGGTTAATACGTACTGTTCGCGCTCCGCGAATAATACCGGTCACGACACCTCTAAAGGTATCGTTCTGAACCATGAGATCGACAACAGTAGTATTACTGTCGACTTGCAGACCGTGAATTTGCTCGGCTAATTCGCGAATAGCAGCCATACGGGCGGCACGAATAGCCATGAGACGACGCTGGGCATCGGATTTACCTGGCTGTGTTGAAACTACCGCATATCCAACTGCTGTTAGCGTCGGAATGGTTTGGACGTTGCCGCCTGAAACCATTGAATAAGACTTTAGCTCCTGCTGAAAAGCTTTGCTGTCCTCTGGATTGATAGCGTTGGTGTCAACCACCTTAAGCTCATATCCGCAGGCTGCAACCAAGCAGGAAACGGCGATTGCCGCATAAAATTTAGTAAAACGTCGTGTCATAATACGTACTCCGTGACAAAAATGACTGCTGAAGCAGATGCATCTTTCATGCCAAGGCCGCTCAAGGCGTGGACAAAACAGAAAATTGCCTGATTTCAAGCCTTTTAAAGGCTTTATCAGTGCGCGCCACCGCAATTTTACGGGCTAAACACGAAGTGGCATGCATTTTGCCTTATCCCAATGAGCCAAAACGCGGAAAAGATGAATTTTGATCTTAAAAGCCACCTTTTTCGCTGTTTATGCAAGTTAAAGACCAAATAAGCAGTTCTTTATAGGCTGTCGGGTTTTTGACAATAACGGGTTAAGAAAGGGAAATGTCATGGAAATGACGCTCAATTTTTTGAGAAGCCAGAATTCAAAGATGATACTGACCGGTCTTGTTATGCCAGTCGGGATTCTGGCGCTTATCACTATGATGGTTCTGCCTGTTCCCGTTTTTATGCTCGATGTTTTCTTTGTCGGAAACATTTTAGTGTCATTACTGATTTTGATGGTTGCCATCAATACATATAGACCCCTCGATTTTTCAAGTTTCCCCTCACTTTTGCTGATTGCCACTATTTTGCGGCTTGGACTGAATGTCGCTTCTACTCGCGTTGTTTTGAATGAAGGCCATACAGGTACCGCTGCAGCCGGGCGCGTCATTGAGGCCTTTGGACAATTTGTTATTTCCGGCAATTATACTGTCGGTATTTTCGTCTTTATTATTCTGGTGATTATCAACCTCGTCGTTATCACCCGAGGTGCTGGGCGCGTATCAGAGGTTTCTGCAAGATTTACGTTGGATGCCATGCCCGGCAAACAAATGGCTATTGATGCTGATCTCAATGCCGGTGTGCTTTCAAATGAAGAAGCCAAACTCCGCCGCGAAGAAATTTCCAGTGAAGCCGACTTTTACGGAGCCATGGATGGTGCGTCTAAATTCGTAAAAGGTGACGCAGTCGCAGGTATTCTTATTTTGGCGATTAATATTATCGGTGGCTTGATTATTGGTATGGTTCAGCATGACCTTGGCATTGAAGAAGCCGCCAGTAATTACATTCTCCTATCTATCGGTGATGGGCTGGTTGCTCAGATACCATCCCTGCTGCTAGCGATTTCGACCGCTATTATTGTGACCCGTGTGTCAACGACACAGGACATGGCTAAGCATATCGGCAACCAAATCAGCCTGTCGCGCGCATGGATACCTGTCGCTGGCGTTTTAATGCTTATCGGCTTTGTACCGGGGATGCCGAATTTCTTATTTCTGAGTGCTGCCGTGCTGGCCGGTGCCGCCGGATTTTTAATATTTCGCCGTGAACAAAATGAACCGGCCCAAGAAGCCATTGCCGAAGCTGAGGCCGAGGCAGAAGCTCTAGCAGAGAAAAAACCGGATCAGATTGAACTGGATGATGTGACGGATAATTCTGCAGTTTCAGTTCAACTGGGGTATGGACTTGTAGAAATGGTGGATGACGACGCCGGTGGGCCGTTGATAAATCGCATCACAAGCATCAGAAAACAGGTGTCTCGCGCACTTGGCTTTGTTGTTCCACCTGTGCGCATTCGCGATGACCTGACGCTCGACTCTAATCAATATCGCATTCGCATGGGGCATACGATTGTCGGCGACGATAAAGTCTACCCTGACCGCTTGCTGGCTATTCCCGGAGAAAACTCAAAAATCAAATTAGACGGCATTGATACCAAAGATCCAACTTTTGGGATGGATGCTATATGGATTAAAGCCACCGATAAGACCAAAGCTGAAAGTGACAGTTATGTTGTTGTCGCGCCTGAGTCTGTATTGGCAACTCATCTTAATAAATTATTGAATAAATTTGCCGGTGACCTTATCGGACAAGACGACGTTCAAATGCTGCTCGATAATCTTGCCAATTCGTCGCCCAACCTAGTGCAATCCGCTGTTCCAAAACTGGTGCCGTTGCATCATCTCACCGGAATTTTACGCGAATTACTGACCGAAAACGTACCGATTAGCGATCTTAAGCGGATACTTGAAGAACTTGCCAATATGTCTGACAGAAATATGAGTATCACAGATTCCGCAGAAATATTGCGCCCAGCCCTCAGTGGTTTGCTTATTCAACAAGTTGCCCCATTAAACTCAACCTTGCCCGTTATTACGCTTGATGCAGAGCTGGAGCAGATGTTGATTACTACTTATCGCCAACAAAATGAGAGCGATTTGATTATTGATACCGGCCTCGCCCAGCAAATTCTTGGCGAAATTAATGCTGTAAATGAAAAGTTGGCTTCCGAAGGACGCCAGCCCGTCATTGTTGTTTCACCCTTCATCCGCCGTGCCTTTTCAAAACTGGTTCGACAAAATATTGAAGATGTTCATGTGCTGTCCTTCAAGGAATTACCGGATAGCCGCAAAATTGAAGTGGTTGCCTCAATTGGCAACGCCAATCAAGAGACTGAGTAGAGGAGTTAGATCATGCCGACTTTAACCGTAAGTGCCGATGACTCGGCGACAGCAATGGAAGAGATTGTCCAGAAGTTGGGAGAGGACTCTTACATTCTTTCAACAGAAAAAACCGGCGGGAAAATTCATATTAAAGCCACGAACGATATCAAACCTGAAATTGGTCGCCCTGCGCTCAAACGTAAAAAGGCATTTCAAGATGCCATGACACGTGCAGACAATAATCTGGCGCCTGTTGATTTGGTTCAAAAAGATATCGCGCTTGAGCCAAATATTGTGTCCATGTCAGGTGCAACTCCTGCAAAAAACAATACGTCAAATACAGCTCGGACTGCAGGGGCTAAGCATAACGCTACTGGCGATTACTCCCCCCGTATTGGTGAGTTGGAAAAGCTTGAAACCAGATTGAACAAAATCACGCATATGCTGGATGGCATGATCCTCACACGCCACGAGGAAGCTGAATTAGGCATTGGCAGAAATTCTTATATTGCGATGCAACAGGCTGGCTTCTCTGCTGAACTTGTCTCGTCTCTTCGCGACACGTTGAACGCTCGCGATGAGAAACATGGTTGTAAGTCATTCCTACGCGCCCTATCGGAAAAACTTATTGTTGCAGAACCGGCTAACCTCATGGAGCAGAAACATATTTTTGTTGTCGGCCCTGCGGGTAGTGGCAAATCATCTCTCACAGCAAAGCTAGCCGTAAAGCGCCGTGAAATGAGCATGGATGCCACTGTGCGTCTGATCGAAATAGACAAAGCTGGTGTTACCCCATGTGACGGTTTGAAATATCATGGGCGTCTTCTCAATATGCAAATTAGCAAAACCACACCGGAAAGTGCTGCCGAAGAATATATCGACAGTACCGCTCCAACAATTACGGATATCTGCATCAACCCGCATGATATTCCTGCAGTGCTTGACGAATTGGAAAAGAAACTGGGCGAAGAAAACATGACTGTTTTGATTGCCCTACCCGGCGGTGCGAGCGCGCGTCTTATAAGACAGCAATGCGCGCTTTATCAATCTTTCAACCCCATTATTGCGCTAACGCGTCTTGATGAATGTGAAACAGGTCCAGAGGAGTTTTCCGTATTGGCTGAAATGGGCATGAAGATTGGCGTCTTCACTGGATCACGTGGCTTGGTAGACTCAATAATATTTGCAAGTATGCCAGCATTGGCGCAATACTTGGAAGATTATTGTTCTGAAGAGTAAGCATATTAACCAAAGCGTAACCAAAGAGTAAGTAAAGAGTTTTCATGGCATATTCGGTAGCAGTAACAAGTGGTAAAGGTGGTGTTGGCAAAACCAGCATCGCTATTAACCTCGGCATGACCCTATCTCGTGAGGGTCAGCGTGTTTGCTTACTCGATACGGATTTTGGTCTGGCAAACGCTCATATCCTATTGGGCGTAAACCCTCAAAAAACAATTAGCGATTTATTAAATGACCGCGCCACCATGTCGGAATTACCTTGTAATGGCCCCTCCGGGTTAAAATTGGTTGCCGGTGGATCCGGTCTGACAGACTTACTGAAAATTGATGAGAATATTCGTAATCAAATCATCCGTTCAACTGAAGCATTGCGTGATGATTTAGATGTTCTGATTGTAGATGTGCCTGCCGGTGCCAATGACAGCGCAATTGATATTATCGCTGCCGCTGACAGAGTGCTGGTCGTCCTAGTCGGTGAACCGACAAGTTTCACCGATGCCTATACGCTTATCAAGGCCTGCTCGCTGGAAAAAAATACACATCATTTCTCGGTTGTCGTAAATATGGCAAATAATAGTAGCCATGCAAAAGATACTTTTGACCGCTTTAAAAATATTACAGATAGATTTCTGGATATTGACCTAAAGTTTGCTGGCTATTTACCCTTATCAGGCGCATTGCGGGACTCGATTGTTAAACGTCGTCCTGTTATGTCGGACAATGGGGAAACGGCGGAGACACAATCATTTAAGAAACTGGCGCTTGCTGTTGCGCAGTCTCATGAAAACGAAACGCCCGGATTGCGTTTCCTCGGTTTGAAGTAACAAATGGATTATCATGTCTGTAAAATATCAAACTAAACCTGAAGTTGAGGAACTGATAACCGATAATTTACGGTTAGTGCAGTCTATTGCCTGGCACCTGCATGCACGGGTCAGCAAAGTCATCGAAATTGATGACCTTATTCAGATTGGTTATTACGGGCTTGTTACCGCCGCCCAGAAATACACTCCCCATGAGGGCGTTAATTTTTCCAATTATGCCAGCTTGCGTATTCGGGGCGCAATGGTTGACCACCTGAGAAAAAATTCAAATCTCTGCCGTACCACTATTAAAATGCAGCAAAGGTATAATCATGCGGAACAAAAACTCATCAAACTTCACGGACGCAAGCCCGAACAGACAGAGATTGCAGATGAAATGGCGATATCACTTTCTGAATTACAGGAATGGGTAAAAAGTTTCGCCGCCAATCATCATGACTCCATGGATCAAGTTTATGATGATTTCTCTATAATTTTTGCATCCAGCACCAAAGACCCTGAGGAAGAGCTGCAAAATAAGGACCTTAAAAAGCTCCTTCTAGATGCGCTGAAAAAACTCCCAGAGAAAATGGCCCTGGTGATTCAACTTTATTATGTTGAAGAACTCAACGTTTATGAAATCGCCGAGGTTCTGGAAGTAACCATAGGACGTGTGTCTCAGATTAAGTCCGAGGCGGTCAAGAAACTCCGCACACATATTGCGGAAGCGCAATCTGCAACCATCGAGTAAATCTTGAGGGGCTTAAATGAGCACAGACCTTCAACAAATTCGAACTATCCACATGACTGTTCAAACAGCCGAGAAGCGTTTACTTGGTTATAAGGCTGAAGCCGAACTTAATTTGAGCTGTACACTGGTCAATATTGCGCGCGGGAATTGCACGGTGAGCATCTATCCGGTTGCCGATTTTACAACCCCGTCCGGCAAACTAGAAATCGAAGTCCGACGACCGGTTATGAATTTAGCCTTTAATCTCCAACAAACGCCGTTTGATGAGCTTACAGAAGCCTTATCTTTTCACCAACCGCGCCCGGTGGACTTGATGATTTTACTCGATAATGTCTTGCAGGTGACTATTGATGGCGACCTATTCATTCAAGAAAAGGAAATTCATGAGGTGTGCGATTTAAGCTGGCGTATCCCGCTTTGTTAAACTGATTTAGAAAGAAGTAATTAGTCAATCAAACGACGGATCATATCAACATCAGCTTGCATAAGCCGTGAAGTTCCGGAAAAGGCCTGTTGTGCTCGCAAAAGACGAGCAAGCTCGTTTGTTGTATCAACATTGGCAGCTTCAAGCGCTCCGGATTGTATCGTACCTGTTGCAGTTGAAGTATCCTGGGGGGCCGAATTAATTGCCGCACCAGATTCTGGGGTGACAACATAATTTGTGTTGCCATCACTCCGCAGCTTTGTCTCATCCTTAAAGGTTGAGAGG
>ERZ802830.1213-NODE-1213-length-24865-cov-54.4249_pt1 | contig 24865 bp, 24 predicted proteins | sample MGYA00345654_ERZ802830 | MGnify/ENA primary metagenome ERZ802830 (study PRJEB30503, sample SAMEA104212375) | marine metagenome | biome: Westerlies Biome; feature: [SRF] surface water layer (ENVO:00010504) within the epipelagic zone...; material: water...
TTGGTCCGAACGGGGCCGGCAAATCAACGCTTTTCAAAATGCTCACGCAGCATGAGGTGCCGGATGCGGGTGCTATTACCTATGGGGATACGGTTGAGTTATCCTATGTTGATCAGTCGCGCGATGATTTGAAAGCCGATGCTACCGTGTGGGAGGCGATCGCTGATGGCCAAGATATCATCCATCTTGGCGATGCCGAAGTGAATTCACGCGCCTATTGTTCGGCGTTTAATTTTAAAGGGGGAGATCAACAAAAAAAGGTCGGGTTGCTGTCTGGAGGAGAACGCAATCGTGTTCATATGGCCCGGCTGCTAAAATCAGGCGGCAATGTACTGCTGCTCGATGAACCGACCAATGATCTTGATGTCGAAACCTTGCGCGCGCTAGAGGACGCTCTGGTCGATTTTGCAGGCTGCGCGGTTGTGATCTCGCATGATCGCTTTTTCTTAGACCGGATTTGCACGCATATTTTGGCGTTTGAAGGCGAGGCGCATGTAGAATGGTTTGAAGGAAACTTTGCCGATTATGAAGAGGATAAGAAGCGGCGTTTGGGCGCGGACGCTTTAAAGCCGAAGCGGATAAAGCATAAAAAGTTTTCTCGATAATAGCGAAAAATTTTACACTGATCAGTAAAGTCTGAAATTGAGAGAGTAACTTTTAAATTTTAGGCTGTTTCTCTGACAAATATATTGAATATGACGGCTGATCTTGTTTTACTATGAGAGGTAAAATGGAGAAAAAGCTGATGAAAAAATTTGTAATTATGGCCGCTGTAATCTGTGGTCTGGGTGGGTGTAGCACGATGTCTGATTATAATGTGAACCCTGCAGACTGGTTTTCAGGCTCAAGCGAGTAAACCGTTCAGAGGCGCCGGTTATGGCGCCTCTGGGTGTCGCCCGATTATGTTGCGCCAGATAGGCGCTAGCCTGCAACATCTCTTTGAGAATCGGCAGCCGTTCTTTGCCGGCGCATTATGAGCATCAAGAACAGGCAGACTACAAACAAGCCTCCGATATCCCCAATCACGAAGATCAGCGTGGCGAAGCTTTGTCCTCCCGTGAACCCATTAAAAATTGCGGCGTTGAATATGCTGGCAAAGGATCCAATAAGGAAAACGGGTATGAATTTCGGAACGTGCATCGCTGTTGCAAAAAAATCAAAGCCGCAGCGTTTGAAACATTCGAATGTGAGAGGAACGACTACAAGGCTCGCAATGATTCCGATCGCGGCGCCGCTGGCAAAGCCCGGCAGCCCCAACAGCATGTAATGGCCTAGAATAACGCCGGGCATCAGCAAAAAAATAGATTTCCAGCCATAAAGCCACGCGGTGAGAACGCGCACAGCATGCGGAAAAAACAATACACTGCCAAAAATCTCTACACCAAGCACCCAATCTTGCACGGGTTGCACGAGATGAGTCGTCAGCAACAATCCAAATATAAAAGCCAGCGATGGCATGCAAAACTCGATTGCGCGCATAGGATATGCCTCCGATGCGATTAGTATAAGCTGATGACTATTAAGTTAAAAGTAAGGACATCCTTACCTTTTAAGGCTGCTTAAGGCCTTGTAATTAGCGCCTTTTATTCAGACTGAATTATATATCCGCCGCGACCCTTGCCATTATAAGCCAGGTGATCTTGATCAATAAGAGACTTCAACGCGCGGAAGATAGACGGACGAGATGAGGATTTTAAAAACCGATGTGCAAGAATATCTTTGGTTTTCACAATCGGTGCCGCGTCTTTTAATTCGACGCATGCGAGCATCACATCACGCTCAAGGTGAGACACATCCGTGAGTCCAACTTCGCTTTCCATATCCAGCATTAAGCCTCTCAATTTCGCTAAATGTGTTAACGATGACATGATAAGTTCCTTTGACCAGTTACCCCCTAGATCTATAACAAAAAAACGATTAATAAAATAGCAATTATCAAAACGAACTATTAAACAGACATATTTTGTGAAAATCTATGATTGATTGCGCTATCAGATCCGGCTCCGTCCCCCGATAGCGGTGCGTTATGTTATAGTCTTAAAGTGAGGGCGGTGGCGTGCGTTTGCGATCCTTATCAGCCGCCGCGGTTAACGCGGGCGCGCTTTTTATAAGGCCGCGGGCGGCGAAGATGATTTAAATGATAAATAAACGCCAAGGCTTGCCTTTACAAATATGCATTTAAACTAAACTTTTGATATAAGGCACGGGGCTTGTTTCATGCCAATGTGAGCAATGCCTGCGATAAAATTTGCCCCAGCGGAAGAATGCCATTGGATAGGTTAGCGGACGCTGATTCGGCATTGTACGGCTGTCTTTCCGCCAATTTTTACGACAATATGGTCTCCAGATTGTACCAAATGCATGCCAAGGGCGGTTCCTCCCAGAACTATATTTCCGGATGCCATCTTCAAATCATACTCTGCCAAATGAGAGGTGAGCCACTCCAATGAAGATCTTGGTCCCCCGTCCATCGGCCACATGTTACCAGCATCGATTTCGGCGCCATTCACTTCTAGCGATAGAACCGATTTCTCGCCATATATGTTGGGTAGGCCTTTCCAATTTTGACCGGGCAGAATTATTCCTTTATTCAGACCATTATTCGCAATCAGTTCTGACAAAGATTTTTTGGGAGCGCGAAAAACGAAATTATGCAATTCAATCACTGGGAAGACGGAGGTGATTTCGCCGCCTGCTCCGGTCTGAAAAGCCATTTCAGCTTCAATAGCTAAATTATCAAATTGATTGAGGTTTAGCGTGACGCCGCTTTGATGAATTTCTTGGTTGAACAAAGTCCCGCGAATTGGCCCCTGCATGCCAAAGAGTTTTGTTATGCCAGGTCCGGTACATCCCACCTTGTAACCGGCTATTGTCTCACCTTTTTGTAGCCTCAATTTGACCATGGTGTCTTGGATGGCATAGGCCTCATTGATGGTTATGTGAAAGCCTTTATCCCTGAATATAGTGCCTGGTTTGTTGCTTTGGTAATCTGCCAGCTGTCGACGTGCCCAGGCATCGATTTTATGTGTCATTTAAATTTATCTACCGCGCTCGTAATCTAAAGTTCATTCACCTTGAAGCCTATCTTCGCAAAGAGCACTTGATCAAGGCAGCGCCCGACTTTCTTTTGCCTATGTGATGAAAGCTCGTTGAAGATATAACCACATTGTTGCGGTACAATAATGGGTGATCAGGTTAGGGTTGGCGCCTGTTTATCAAGGGCCACGCATCGAGCGTTTAAAATACCTTCCGACCAAATCACCATTGCCATGATTTTTAGAGCCTGCCATTGTCACGGGCGAAAATAACGAAACGAGCGATCGCAAATACTCACACTGGGAGGATTTAATAATGCCTAGCGATATACAAGAAGCAAAATGCTTTTGTGGAGAGACAGCAATAAGTTTCAAAAATGATCCTATGATGCATTTCATGTGTCATTGCACCGATTGCAAGGTTCTTTTTGACGGCTCGTCCAAAATGTTTGTTTACACTGAACTTGATGTTGAGCTGTCGGGAGCCTTTCAAACCTATAGCTATAAAGGCGGCAGTGGGAATTTACTGAACCTGACTTTTTGTAGCTCATGCGGCATGAATGTGTGCACTAAGCCAGATTTACTTGAAGGGATGGTGTATGTGTTTTCGGGTATGTTACGCGCGTTTTATGAATTCAAACCGAATGTAGAATTGTTTACAGATCATAGATTTCCGTGGGAAAAACAGCCAGACACTGCGATTCAATCCTATGCCCATAATGGCACGGTTGAGCGGATAGGAGAGCTTTTGGAAAATTTGGATCAACGAGGATAAACAATCCATCTTGCTCGGGGTAATGATTGCGAACCTCCTTGCTATTTGCTGCGTGTCGTCGACTTGGGCTAAAGGCAATAAAAGCCATCTTTCTTGGGCGAAACAAAAATACATCTCATGATCAAAGGAAGGTGGCTTTTTGGGCTTAACAGTTGGTCGACAGTCCTTTTTATTTAGCGTAACGTTCTTTTATGAAGATAGATGGAAATATAGCTGCGCAAGTCGCCCTAAAAGCCAGAAACACCGCGCCTAAAGCGCCGGTGGTTGCGCATGAAACCACAGGGACTAAAGGTGAAAAATCTGCTGATGTGGTTCTATCTCAAGAGCTCATCGCGAAAAACTACCTTAAAGTGACGGCGTCCATGGAAGCGGGAAAATCCAGAGGAGCATCGCTGTCCAAAATTTCAGATAGCTACGATAATATTCCAGAGGTTGGCCTGTTAAATGCCAATTCAGGGCCAAAATCTGGACCGGCGTCGGTATCGCTAGAACTCTCTGGCATTCGCAGAGATACGATCACTATGATGAACGAATTGCCTGCCGAGGTGAATATCCAAGTGGCAGATGAGATTCGTGTGTTAATTGCCAAGAATGAATGGCCTACAGATACAAAGTCAATTAACGAAAAAATCAAACAGATTACAAACGCCATTCAAACTCAGCGTTGAAGCGGGATAATGCTTTTTAATTCCCGCTTTATTGTTGGGGACCTGATAATAGGTTGGTCATTCGGTGATGTGCTGTCCGCTTCTCATTTAGCGTCATATCTGCCCGCCAGATGATCAACGACAACCCTCCTTGTTTTTGGCATTTTTTGAACTTCGTATATTTACGATTATTCAAGGGAACCACAGCATGGGCCCTGCTAACAGCTGTAAAAAAGCCTTTATAAGGTCACTGGAAACCCCAAATATTCCTATGTCTGCTGATAAGTTCTTGCACCTGATAGAGGGCTTTCACCTCTAGCTCAGGCGTTTTGGGGGATGTTGAAAACGCATTGGGCGTTCTAGCCATCTGGGTTGCGGTCAATTTTATCAGCGGCACGTTTGCCAGCTGACCTTTGAAGTTTATGCAGGGCGTTGAGAGCAGCACAAAGCGCGCAACTGACGGTATGGATATTTTCCAAGTGATATGGGCCGGATCACGCTGCAAACCCATTTTCTAAGAAGCTTTGACTGGCGCAAATACAGCTTCGATCGAATCTCACAGGAGCGCTAATGCTGTTAGTCTTTTTTATCCGGGGTTTTATGAAACATAAAATCTAAATCAACGTCAGATTTGATGGCCGCACTTACTCCAATGGCTATAAAAACGATAGCCAAAAGAAATCCGATTGGCACCAATATCGCCGGTGCTGCAATCAACTGAAGGTGAATTAAGAGCGTAAGCCCCATGATGAAAATTGAAATATAGTACGCCCAGGAATGCATTTTTGATCTTTACCTCCTTCGTTTGGAAAATAGGTCGGCCCGAAAACCGGTTAAATACGACCTTTCAAATTTAAACGATATTGCGATACTGGCTGAGTCAGCGGTGAGAGAAAAGGTATTGTTAAGGGCAACAGCCACATGAACTTGCGGGCGCGGTTATCTTTTTTATCGGCTTTGATTTAATCCGCTTTTTGGTCGGCGTTACCTGCAGCGGTTTTTCCAATGCTTCAGCTTCCTTGGTCAGTTTGTCTCTGACGTAATCGTGAAGTGTGAAAAAGCCGAGCTTGGCGGCCTTATTTGTCTCATAATTGAGCCGGCCGCGTAGGTTACATAAATTTCTACTGTTTCTTCAGAAACTTGTATCAAGACATACCTTTCAAATCAGGCTTTTTTACACCGGTTTTGGCGAAAACAACAATTTCTAAAATAAAAGGATAAGGCGAAATTGTCTGAACGGGCAGTGCTGAAAGCTGACGATATAACAATTTTTAAGCTATTGGAAAATGGCAAGGAAATTTCGGATGCTCTGGCCCTGTATAAATACTTGGTGGGCGCAGAAGAAGACTGAAAGGCGCGGGACACCTGCACAAGGCGGGCCAGTGCGGCTGAACTAGAATCCTGGCGCAATGGCGCGCGAAAACTCAATAGCGCTGGATAACGCTGTAAACTATTCCATCAAAGGTGATACCGGCCAGATATCCTGTCTGGTTGAATATATGCGTGTGTATTTCACTTAACCGAGCTTGTGTGGTGACAACCTGCGTTTTTGAAACGCCTTGTGCGGCATAACTTACCGTGCCTAGAATTTCAAAATTCGTACCATTCAAAATCGATTTTAGCCGGTTCTGCGTCATTACATAGGAAACTTGGCTATATTGTTGCCCCCCTATCTGCGGCCCAATATTTCCACCCGTCATTCGGACACGTGCGATCGCTTTTCGATCCTTTACAACAAATCCCTCTGAATAATTTGCTCCGAATAGAAAACCACCTTTCAAAGCTTTTGGAAACACGATTTGGGCAACCGATGCTTGCTCTAATGCACCGAGTGATACGCTGTTTGCCCTAGCGGCGGCCAATGTTTCTATCGCAGTACGTTCCGAAACAGCGAAGCGTTGCTTTATATCTGATCCTGTTTGCTGCACGGTTTTTTCTATGTTGGTGCAGCCTGCCAAGATCAAAAGCCAAGCCGCCGCAATACAGGTTCGCAAATTTACGTAAGGCATGAGTATGTTTCTTTCTTCACTCAACAGATTCTATGGCTTATCCATGATAAAATGCTTGCCGCGATTGTCGTGGCTGCGATGACGGGTGCCTTTGTCGCTCAGCAGCGTTAATATTTTAGTTCAGAAAAAACAACCTCTCCCGTAAGATTGAAGCTTTCTCAGGTTTGAGCTGTTTTTACTGTAGCAGACCATTTTGAAAGCCTGCCAAAAACAATGTCTGCGCCCGCTTCATTGCGATAAATATTTCATGTCACCTATGAAGTTTCATCTGCCTTAATAAGCTGACGCTGGATCGCCTCTTTTAAAAGCGCGCTGGATTTAGTTTCATGTTTCACAACCCAAAAATCTTAATCTTCTGCAGTTTGAAAATTAAAATGCAAAATGCGGGCAATGGATGAACGCATCCTCATTTTCCTTTTTTAGTTTTGCTGGAAATAGAAGATATAGAAAGCTATCGATAAATGTGTGGATTCGAGGTGTCGCTTATAGGTATTCTGCTTATGATTGATCTCCAGAGTTTACCATCTTTTTTAAGACCAACATTCGTAACGATTTCATCTCTATCTCTCCAACGCCATTCAACACAAAAAGCATTTTCGTGAACGACCTCAGCTTTTAAATGCCAATCCCAATCTGGTTTGACGCCTAGCTCATTGATGATTTCACAATGTTCATCGCGGGTGGAAAGCTCAAACTCTCGAACCATCATAAAATCTTCATGGTGAAAGTCCTTAAATACTCGCGGATCATAGCTTTGAAAGAAAGCACAAAGCTCGTCATGAATGCTCATAGTGGTCTCCTATTCGATTAATGCTTTAAACCCTAACCCAATGTATCCAAAATAAAAGGATTACTCAGCAGGCTATACGCGAGTGACTGATCTCACCGATTGGTTGATGCCAGATAAAGCCGATGCTGCGCGCTTAGTGCATAAAATACCCAACATAGGCCAGCGCATGCCTGCCAGCGGCGCTGCGCTTTTTGGTTGAGATAAAGCGCGCAGTTTTTGCAGTTTGGTCCAGCGCTTCATATCAGTCATCGGTGCGTCAAAACTAACAGAAACGTGTTTTCATGAATACGGTTTCGTGCCAGTTGCCACCTCTGTCTCAGGGATAAGCGATTTGCGTTTTAGAACGCGATCCGCTGCGTGCTTTACATCTGAGCTATCATTCTGGCGGGCGTTTATTTCAAAATTGCATGCTGTGGCCTTTGCAATAAGAAGACGCCAAAAGATTTTTTCGCGGCGTTCCAGCTCCGTCTTGTTTTCCTTGATGGTTTGGTGTTGCCGTCAAATACGTCCGAACGAAAATTCATAACGCCATGCAGACCACTCTCTCTATTTCAACGGCTGCAAACGTAATGCCTGATCAGAGCTGTTCAACTGGATGCTCTTCCATCGCTTGAGATACTAAACGCAAAAGCCAGATTGATGCCTGTTTCAAAGGGTGAATGTTTCTTTCAGGTCCAAGGCATGCTCCAAATTTAGAAGGCGTGTATAAAGAGCGTTACGTTTTGCAGGGCTCCAACGGCGGGCGGTTAAGCTATTATATTTTTCTTTTAAAGCGGCCTCAGAATAGGGATCTCGCCAATCCCCACGGTTGGTTTTTACACTGGCGCGATAGGTGCTTCCATCTTTCATCGTAATGCAAATACTGGCTGGGCGATAATCGGGTAATTGTGCTGACATATCGGAATTTTCTTTAATTGATGTTTTTGCAGCCAGATCCAATATTTTAGTCTTTTCAAGCATGTCTTGAGTAAAGCTCTGAATTTTTGAAGATCTATTGATTAAACTTGTGGCTATAGCAAAGGGAACAGAAAACCGTGCCGCTAGCATATTGCGCGGTTTAGGATCGGTCAGTTCGGCAGCCAGAAAATAGCTTTCAACATCGATATGTGCAATATTTTCGGGATTTTGAAGCTCTGAATTTTGTTCCATCAAGAGCCAGAGCGCGTCTAAAGCTGCATGATTATAACGACAGCATGCGTGAAGCTTGAAATAGTTGCGGGTTACCTCAAATCGCGTTCCTAGCGCATCCAAAGCTGCGGTGGCATCAAAGCTGGAAGAAACAATATTGCCAAAAACAGAGCCGATTCCATCTTTTTCCCCACTGAAACCGGCTTGTAAAATTTGATAAGCCAAATGCGCCATTTGATTTGAAATACCAGTGTAAGAATTGCGAACCGTGCCACCTTCCAGCATGGTTTTTCGGCTGGTCGCCAAGCTGAAGCTTGAGGAAATATTGATCAATTCGATAATTTTTTGTCTATCTAAGCGATTTAAGACGCCAATCGCGGAAGCAGCGCCGATAACGCCCCAGGTGCCATGCGGGTGCATATGGGGGTTCAGGTTTGTTGCAAGTCCGATACGCGCGGCAATGTCATATCCAAGGATGAACGACTGAAGAAATTCTTGCCCTGTGACCGGCGCATCCGCGGTGTCGGAGGCGGCGAGCAATGCTGGGAAAACATGCATACCAGGATGCCCTCGTGCAAATTGATGACCTTCATCCATCTCAAGCGCGGTGCCCGCTGTTCCGTTCATCAAGCTTGCCGATTGTGCATCGCTGAAGTTTGAGCCGCCTAAGATACGCGCACATCCGTGGCGCATGATTGAGGTTTCCAAGGCTTGATTTTCGGCCTCAGCGCTGCCGCCTACAATGGCCGCAATGCAATCAGCTATAATCAGTTTTGCCCGTTTTACAGCCGGTTCAGGAATATCATCGAATTTTGTTTGCGTAAGGAAATCAGCAAAAGCGTGCAGGTGATTTGGCATAAGTTTGTTCCAACTTTACAAATTTGATTATCTGCGTTGCGTGCTATTTTATCATTATTGTTTGGACACAAGAAGAGTTTTACGTGTTTAATCAAAGTATAAGGGTCAAGTAATGGCCCATGTAAAACCGACAGGAGGGTTTAATGACTAAATCAAAGGAGTTATTTACAGGCTCGCGCCGTAAATTTATGAAAGGGGCCTCGGCAACATTTGCACTTGCCGCAGCAGGTTTATCAGCTCCACAAATCGCGCGTGCCGCTGGTGCCGTTAAAATTGGCTTGATCCATCCCGCAACGGGCTGGGCTGCCTATCCGGCCGCACAATTGCGCTATGGTGCGCAAATGGCCATTGCCGATCTCAACGCCGCGGGCGGTATAAAATCTATGGGCGGCGCGGCATTAGAAGCGGTTTTGGGAGATTCGCAGACAAAACCAGAGATCGGCGCCGCCGAAGTTGAAAAAATGAACGAGGCAGGCGTGCACGCCATTCAAGGCTGTTATCAATCAGCCGTTGGACTTGCGGCCTCTGCAGCGGCGGCCAAATATAATATACCGTTCTCGGTTGATGTTGGTGTTTCGGATAAATTGGTGCAGCGCGGTCTGAGCAATGTCTTTAGAATGGCGGATGGATATGGCCGGATTGCGGCAGATGCATCCGTTAATCTTGCCGAGATTAACAAAGCCGCAGGCTCACCTGCCAAAACGGTTGCAATCGTGCATGAGGAATCAGAATTTGGTACAGGAACAGCCAAACTGGTGACCAAAGCCCTTGCCAGTCATGGTTTGGAGGTGATCGAAACGATCAAACATGCCAATCCAACGCGAAATTTTGACAATATCGCATTGCGGTTAAAATCGGCCAAGCCGGATATCATCATGCCGATCAATTACCCTGGTGAATATATCCTACTTGCGAAAACCTTGCGTCAACAGCGGGTTGATTTTATGGCCAGCTATTCTGTGCTTGGAGGCGGTTTTAACTTCAAGTTTGTGGATGAAATGCCTCAAATCGCAGAAAATATGATCGATGTGAACCATTGGTACGATCCGAGCTCGGCATCGGGGCAACAGATGCGTGCGCGCACCGAGGCAGATGGTAAGTATTTCACCTTCGAGGTGTATTGCGCTTACATGTCAATCATGTTCCTTGCCGATGGGTTTGAGCGTGCAGGCTCCACCGATAAAGAGGCTGTGAATGCAGCTTTGGCAAGCTCAACGCTTGATATTGATTTTATGCCCTATGGATCGACCAAAATGGTTGATGGTCAAAATATGGGTTCGCGCGCGGTGGCCATTCAAGCGCAGAAGGGCGATGTGCAAATCATCGCGCCCTCTGAATACGCGTCCGCCTCTGCGGTTTTCCCGCGTAGTTAAAAGAGTGGTATGAAATGGAGGCAGCCTTTTGTGAATTAAAGGCTGCCCCCCACAACAAACCGTCATCGAGCAAAGAAATTAGATGTTATCAACCAGTCTTTCACTGCTTCCAGCAGGCATCATCAATGGGTTTATGTTTGGCGCTATTTACGCGCTGGTCGCTTTGGGCTTAACGCTGATTTACGGTGTGCTGCACATTATTAACTTTGCCCATGGTGCGATGTTGATGCTGGCGCTGTATTCTGCTTATTTTCTGTTTAAAATCTTGAATATCGATCCTTACGTGGCGATCCTTATTGTGACGCCGGCGAGCTTTATTTTTGGCTATGTCATTTATCGATGGGGAATCGGGAAGCTTTCCGGCGGCAAAGATCAAAATATCCTGCTGATCACGCTGGGTTTATCGATTATACTAGAAAACGCAGCGTTGTTTTTCTTCACAGGTGATCAACAAACGATAAGCCTTTCTTACAGTTATGACTCGCTCGATTTAGGGTTCTTGTATTTGTCATATCCCAAGCTGATTTCTTTCATTGCCTCGCTTGTGATCTGTGGATTGCTTTGGATGTTGATGACCCTCACAGATTTGGGAAAGGCAATACGCGCTGTTGCGAAACAGCGCGAGGGCGCCCGATTGGTTGGGATAGATGTCGAGCATGTTTTTGCCGTTACATTCGGCATTGGTATTGCCTGTTTGGGCGCTGCCGGTTGCATGTTGCTGCCAATTTTCTACGTAGACCCCTATACCGGAAACGTCTTTGTCATTATCGCTTTTACCATCGTTGTTTTGGGGGGCATGGGCAGTATCGTTGGGGCTTTGCTCGGCGGTTTTATAATTGGAATAACCGAATCTGTCGGGGGGCTGCTTCTGGGTGAAAGCCTTGGGCAGATTGGAATTTCTCTTATCTTTATCTTGATCCTTATTTTTAGACCGACAGGTATTTTTGGGAGCAAGGCATGAGTTTTAACGCCAAGAATACATTGCTGTTCGGGTTGGCTCTGCTGGCAGCGGCGCTTGCGCCAGTTGGCATCTCGAGCAAATTTTACCTCGATGTTCTGACGCTGATTTTCTTTACCGCCTATATCGGGCAGTCTTGGAATATTTTAGGGGGGTATGCAGGTCAGTTTTCTTTTGGTGGTGTCATGTTCTTTGGAACCGGGGCATATACATCTTCCATTCTTCTGGTCACGTTTGGTATTCCGCCTCTTATTGGTATTTTTGCGGCGGTTTTAATGGGGGCATTTTTAGGGTTTCTGGTCGGATATTTAAGTTTTCGATCAGGCCTGCGCGGCTCGTATTTTGCGTTGATCACGCTAGCTTTCGCCGAGCTTTTGCGCGTTTTGGCAAATTCGGTTGAATTTACGGGCGGAGGTGTTGGGCTTTTCCTCACCTATGCGCCCGGCTTGAAGAATTTGCAATTTGTGTCTCCCACGGGCTTTTACTATTTCTCGCTTTTCTTATTGGTGATTTCTTTGGTGATTGCCCTGTGGTTGGAACGGTCACGTTTTGGCGCGCAGCTTATTGCGATCCGGGAGAATGAAGAGGCCGCGGAAGCTTTGGGCATTGATACGCTTAAATGCAAGCTCTATGCGATTATGATTATGGGGGGTATGGGCGGCGCCGCGGGAACATTTTATGCCCAGAAATATTTATATATTGACCCGCCAATTTCCTATTCTATCGCCTTATCGGTTGAAATGTTACTTGTAAGCATCGTGGGGGGGCTGGGCACGGTGTTTGGCCCGCTTATCGGATCAGTTGTGTTGCATGTTGTGAACGAAGTTGCCCGGCATTTTATTGACACCCCGGGTTTGAGTCTGATCGTCTACGGTGTGATTTTGATTTTTATCATCTCGTATCTTCCAAACGGCTTGGTAGGGCTTTTTCGCAGAAGCCGCGGCAAAAAGGAGGATGGTGGTGCTTGAGGTAAAGCAACTTACAAAACGCTTCGGTGGTTTGATCGCCGTTTCCGAGGTAGATTTATCGGTGGTTGAAGGTGAGATCGTATCTTTGATTGGGCCCAATGGTGCAGGCAAAACCACATTATTCGCCAGTATTGCAGGTTTTTTGAAGCCCGATGGCGGTGACGTGCAGCTGAATGGGCAGTCGATTTTAAATCTGAAACCGCATAAAATCTGCCAGAGAGGCATGGTGCGAACGTTTCAAATTACCCAGCCATTCGCGGCGTTGAATACGCTTGAGAATATTATGGTTGGGGCCTATTCTCGAACCGGTGATAAAGCCTTAGCGCAACGTGAGGCGGAACGCGTGGCTGACATTGTCGGCATGACCTCGCAACTGCATCAAAAAGCAGATGGCTTGACCGTTGCGGCCCGAAAACGCCTGGAACTGGCGCGGGCCTTAGCCACCAAACCAAAGCTGCTTCTGCTTGATGAGGTTATGGCGGGCCTTAATCCGACGGAGATCGACGAAATTGTCGACGTCATTAAGGGTATTCGCGATACAGGCGTGACGATTTTTTTAATCGAGCATGTGATGAAAGCGGTCGTGAACTTATCGGATAGAACATATGTTTTGAATGATGGAAAACTGATTGCGCAGGGCACGCCGGAATCGGTGGCATCGAACCCAACCGTTATTGAGGCCTATCTGGGCCATGGGGCGGCCGCGGCGATGGCTGGCGAGGGTGCAGCATGATCAGGATTGAAGGTTTAAACGCAGGCTACGGCCCGCTGCAGGTGTTGCGCGATATCACGCTTGATGTGGGTGAGGGGGAAATTGTCGCGGTTCTGGGCAGCAATGGTGTTGGAAAAACCACTCTGAACAACACACTTTCGGGCTTGATCAAGCCAAGCTCTGGTTCGATCTATTTCGATGATGTTTTAATCTCGGGGCGCGACCCGGTTGAGATCGTTGATATGGGCCTGATACATGTCCCCGAGGGGCGCAAGTTATTTCCCAACCTATCCGTAAAAGAAAACCTCGAATTAGGCAGTTATCGCCGGGGCAAGCCCAATCGGGCCAGCAATCTTGAGCGGGTTCTGGGTGTTTTCCCTAAACTCAAAGAGCGCCTATTCCAAACCGCGGGTACGCTTTCGGGGGGCGAACAGCAGATGGTTGCCATAGCGCGCGGTCTGATGGGAGAGCCGCGTGTGCTTCTATTGGATGAGCCATCTTTGGGCCTTTCTCCTTTATTGGTGGAGCAGATGTTCACATTGATAAAACAGATCAATGAAAGCGGTCTCGCCGTGATATTGGTGGAGCAGAATGTCATTCAATCGCTTGCGATTGCAAATCGGGCTTATGTGATTGCAGAGGGTACGGTCGCTATGTCCGGCCCTGCTGCTGACTTACGCGAAAACAGTGATTTGAAAAGGTCATATTTGGGCTTGTAAGTCATTGCGCGGTGAACCCGCCATCTGCCACAATCACCTGACCGGTTATGAAAGAGGCCGCGTCGGAAAGTAAAAAGGCCGCCAGGTTGGCGATTTCTTCGGCGCGTCCAAAACGGCCCAAAGGTATTGCTTGCGTCAAGGCATCGAAGCTGGGTTTGTTGGCGCGCGTCGCGGCTGTCATATCGGTTGCGATTGGGCCCGGTGCAATGGCATTTACGCGTATGTTATCTGGCGCAAGCTCAAGCGCCATCGATCGGGCCAAACCATTAATTGCAGATTTTGAGGCGGCATATGCCGCTGCATTTTTATGCCCGACGAGGCCAATTTGACTTGAGATCATAACAATAGCGCTTGCTTTATTTTGGCGCAAATAGGGAATAGCGCATTTGGCAAGCTGAAAGCTCGCATTCAAATTTACATCCAGAATGCGGGCCCAATCTGGCGGGCTGGTCTCTTCGCTGCGCAGTAGTTTAATCATACCAGCTGAAGATAAAATCCCGTCCAGGCCGTGGGATGCCTCTGCGGCTTGCCGTATCGCGCTGTGCAACGCGTTTTGATCGGTGACGTCCAGCTCAAAGCAGTGATCAGCAGAGACTATCGGCGCGACTGCGTCACGTTGTGCCTTGTTGAAAACAGTCCCTGAAACATGCGCGCCAAGGCTTTTGGCAAGGCGCGCGCTGGCAAGGCCGATGCCACTTCCCATTCCGGTTATGAACAGACGTCTATTGACAAGCGATATCATTGGTGGCGTCCTAGATCGAGTAAAGCCTGTAGAAGAGTTGCACAGTGGTATGAATATATGAAGCAAATTTTGGTGATTGTTCCGTTTCCAATGTCAAAAGACAATTTGGCCCTGCGTAAACAACAGCTCGATGCGGTTCAAATGTCTGAGCAAATGGCATTTACATTCAAAGCGGTGAAAGCTGCGCCTAAAAACTATATTTCAGAGGCTGATATGGTGCTTGCGGATGTGGCAATTCTGGAAGCTGGTCAAAGCGCTGTAGAGGATGGGTTTGATGCCGTTTGCGTGGATACGATGAGCGATTCCGGAGTGGCTGCGTTACGCTCGATTTTATCGATCCCGGTTGTCGGGCCCGGACGGGCTTCCATGTTAACCGCCCTGATGTTGGGGCGGCGGTTTTCAATTCTGACAATGTGGAAAAAATGGGATCATCTTTACCAAAAAACGGCAAAAGACTTGGGTCTTCAGACGCAGATGGCCTCGATAAGATCGATCGACGTGGCTCCGGACAATCAAGCCTTATTAGAAGGTAAAGAAGAAGAGATTTTTTCAAAATTATTGTCTGCTGCGCAGCAAGCGATCGATCAAGACGGCGCTGATGTTATTTTGCTGGGGTCAACCACAATGCATCAAGCCCATGCGTATCTTGCTGATGCGTTAGAGATCCCGGTGATCAATCCCGGCCCATTGACTTATAAACTGGTGGAAACCTTGCTGGGTTTGGGGCTTACGCAAAGCGCGCGCGCCTATCCAACATCGCCAGCACCGCGCGATGCTATGGTGCAGGCAATGATGGACGCTGCCGGTGAATTTAATCACTAATCCGCATCAGCATGGTTCAGCGTGTTTTCGCCGGCCATATAAACGCGCACAGTGTCAAACTTTTCATCCTTAATTGTGAAAAAGTTACAGTTGGATTTATAGACCAGCTGACCCGTTTTTAGCATATTGGTGACTCTGAACCGGGTAGCAATTTCGGCATTCGTTGCATTTTCTACAAATGAAAACTGGTCATGGCGCACCCATTTGTGCTCGGACCATAGCCGCTGGAACATTCCGCTAATCTCTTGATGCCCTTTTAGCACGATTCCATGCGTTTCGACCGAAAATAGACAGTCTTGGCATAATGTTGTTAATATAAGGGCCAAATCTTCTTGGTCGACACCACGAAAATAGTCCAACACGCGTTTCTGAAGGATTGTCTCGGCCATTGCTGTAGCGCCCCTAATGTTGATGCTTGTTCTCTGCCAAGTCATTCCAGACCTGTTGCTCTGTAATTTTGCCACCGCGTATGGCGAACCGGTCGATGAAACGAATGCCCGCAAAGCTTTCGCCATTCAGCCAAGTGCCTTGAAGCGTTCCAAAGCAAAATACGGATGCGCTTTCACCTTCAAAAGCCGTTTCCATGCTTTCTATTGTTTTGGAAACGGATTGATATCGCGTTTTTGCCCAAGCCACCACTTGGCCAGGATGGCTGAAACTTACCCCGCCTGGGAATATCAGTTTGACGTCATCAGCCAGCCAGCCAACTGCCTCATCCAGCGCGCGCTTTTCCATTGCCGCAAGAAACGCCCTTACAATTTGTTCGGGCTGTCTTGGCGCGGCGGCGGGCTTTCTGGGGCTGCGCCCGCGCATATAATTTTCGGGCGCAACTTCTTTTACCGTTACGATTACAAATTCAGGTGATGCTCCAATGGCAGAACAGGCCGCATCGGTTATTCGTTCGCAAACCAAACGGCGCGTCGGCGCATCATAGCCTTCGATCAACGTACATTCTATAAGCGGCATTCCATCTTCCTTTGTATTTTTGCCCGTTGAAATCCGAGCAATCGCCGTATCTTAATAGTAAGCAGCCGAGAAGGCCAAAGAAGATTATAGCAATGTGACAATTCTGTGATAGGCAGTTTGAATGGATACTTTAGCAAAAGCGCTTATTTCTAGGGCCTCTGGCCAGTCAAAGCTGCGCGTTGATGATGTTGTGATCTGCGAGGTTGATCTGGCTATGATCCACGATTCCGGCGGTCCGCGGCGGGTCAAACCGATTTTAGATCGATTGCAGCGGCAGGTTTGGGATAAAGATAAGATCGTTGTGGTGACGGATCACTATGTGCCGGCGGATAATGCGGAAACGCAAGCCATTCAAGCTTTGACAAAACAATGGGTCCAAGACCAATCTATAGATAAATTTTATGATGAGCAGGGCATTTGCCATGTTGTTCTGCCCGAGCGAGGGCATTTGGCTCCAGGGCTTTTCTGCGTTGGGGGGGATAGCCATTCACCCACCGGTGGCGCCTTTGGCGCCTATATGTTTGGCATAGGCGCGACTGAAATGGCCGGGGTGCTTGCAACGGGCGAAATTTGGATCAAGGTTCCAGAGACGATCCTTATGTCATGGCGCAATCGGTTAAGCGCTTATGTAACGGCGAAAGACATGATGCTGGCAATGTGTCGTAAAATCGGTATGGGGGGCGGGCGGTATCAGGCCATCCAATATGCTGGGCAAACCATTCAAGCGCTTTCTATGCAAGAGCGGATGACCTTGTCTAACATGGCGGCAGAGCTGGGTGCGCAAGCCGGTTTAATTGCGCCAGATGAAGCTACCGTCGCTTTTGTGCAGGCCGCGGGTGGTACGGTGCCTGCAAATTGGCGCGATCTTCAGATAGAGGCGGCGGAAAGCGCTGAAAATGTAATGCAATTTGATGCTGCCAGTTTAGAGCCGCAAATTGCGGCTCCGCATTCCCCTGAAAACGCTGATGCGGCAGATGCTTTTCGTAATATTTCCTTTGATGTGGCCTATATTGGGGCCTGCACGGGTGCCAAATATGTAGATCTGGCTGCAGCCGCAGAGGTTTTAAAGGGGCGGCGTATTGCAAAAAATGTGACGTTGAAAGTTGCTCCGGCTAGTTTGCGCGATCAAAATCGCGCCGCGCAGGATGGAATAATGCAAATTTTGCAGGATGCTGGTGCCGAGTTTTTGGCCAATTCCTGCGGTATCTGCGCTGGCTATGGAGAAGATCGTTTGGCAGAGAACCAAGTTTGTCTATCTTCGACGGCGCGTAATTTTAAAGGCCGCATGGGCGCGCCGAGTTCACAAGTTTATTTGGCCTCTCCTTACACGGTCGCAGCTTCGGCCGTCACGGGCAGATTGAGTGACCCCAGACAGGTTATGGGGGGCTGATAGATGGCGCGCTTGTGGCGGTTTGACACAACGATTGATACGGATGTTTTGGCGCCGGGCTTTTATATGAAAAAGCCCTTGGAAGAGCTGGCGCGCCATTGCCTTGAGGCGGTGCGGCCTGAATTTGCCGCTTCTGTACGGCCTGGCGATGTGATGTTGGCCAATGCCAATATGGGGGTTGGATCTTCGCGTGAACAAGCCGCTGAAGTTTTGAAATATTTGGGGATAGCTGCGATTATTGCCCCCAGTTTTGCGGGTATTTTTTATCGAAATGCGATTAATTTGGGATTGCCTGTCTTGGTAATAGATGCAGCGCTTATGGGTTTGCCAGAATTGGTTGATGGAGCAGATGTGGATTTTGACTTTCACGCGGCTAGATTGACCCTAGAAGGGCGAGGCGCGAATATTCCGCTGAACCCTTTACCAGACTTTTTGAAACGCCTCATTTTGGATGGTGGTCTGGTGCCACATCTGGAGAAGCGGTTTCAACGTGAGGAGAGCGGCCAATGAGTTTGCGCGACGCGCTTGAAAAAGACGGTCTGATCGTTGCGCCAGGTATGTATGATGCTTTGTCGGGTTTGATCGCAAGCCAGTCGGGCGCTCAGGCTCTTTATTTATCGGGGGCCAGCCTGGCATATACGCGATTTGGAACCTCTGATATTGGCCTGATCAGCGTTTCTGAAGTGAATGATACGATCGCCGCAATCACCGATCGCATAAATATTCCGATAATTGTCGACGCAGATACAGGTTTTGGCAATGCGTTGAACGTTCAGCGCACGGTGCGTAGTTTTGAGCGTTCAGGCGCGCATGCGATTCAACTTGAAGATCAGTCTTTTCCAAAGAAATGTGGCCATTTGGATGGGAAAAAATTGGTCTCAACGCAGGAGATGGTTGGGAAAATTCAGGCTGCGCTTGACGCCCGTGCCAGTGAGGAGACGTTGATCATTGCGCGCACGGATGCGCGCGCGGTTGAGGGGTTTGCCCAAGCGATTGAGCGGGCCTGGGCCTATAAAGAGGCGGGGGCCGATATCTTATTTGTCGAAGCCCCCCAATCGCTTCAAGAAATGCAGCATATATGCGCAGAATTTTCAACTCAGATCCCCCTTTTGGCAAATATGGTCGAAGGTGGTAAAACACCGATTTCTTCCGCCAGTGAACTGGCAAAGCTCGGTTATAAAATAGCCATATTTCCTGGCGGGGCTGTGCGCGCGATTGCGCAACATTTGCAGGCCTATTACACTGGCTTGCTGACCCATGGAAATAATCAGAAATTTTCAGATAAAATGTACGACTTTAACGGTCTAAACGATTTACTCGGCACCAAAGACTTGATTGAGCTCGGGCGCAAATACGAAGATCAAGGGAATATTTGAACATATTATGACGGATATGAGTTTAGACCCGGTCACCCTAGCGATTTTGAAGGGCAGGCTTGAGCAAATCGCCGATGAGATGGATGCCACTTTGTTTCGATCTGCGTTTAACCCGATTATCGCTGAAGCACATGATGCCAGCCATGGCATCTACGATGCGATAACAGGTGACACCTTGGTACAAGGCAAGTCCGGGCTGCCGATTTTTGTTGGAGTGATGGCTTTCGCGGTCAAGGCGGTGATTGAAAAAGTTGCGCGCGATGGCAATTTAAGCGACGGGGATGTTTTCATCTTCAACGACCCTTATGAGGGGGGGACGCATCTGTCTGATTTTCGACTGGTCAAGCCGATCTATCGAAATGGAACCGTCTTTTGTTATTTGGCTTCGGTTGGGCATTGGCATGATGTGGGCGGCAATGTTCCTGGAAATTACAACCCAGAAGCCACGGAATCTTTTCAAGAAGGCATGTTGATTCCCCCAGTAAAACTTTTTTCAGCCGGAGTTTTGAACACAGATATTGTGGATATTCTTTCCTCCAATTCGCGCTTGCCAAATTCACTTTATGGAGATCTTAACGGCCAAATCAATGCGCTTGATTTAGGCCACCAACGGTTGAACGACCTGCTTGATCAATATGGCGAAACCGATATACAAACCGCGCTGGGCCTCCTTAAATCGCGTGCAAATCGTATGATGCGCGACCATTTGCAGGCTTTGCCAAATGGTACGATCTCTGTCGAAGACTTTCTTGACAATGATGGCGTGCATGATGTGGCGCTTAAACTGGCGGTTGATCTGAGCATTGATGGCGAACGCCTCACGGTGGATTTCAGCCGTTCGAGCCAGGCCTGTGCAGGGCCAGTGAATATTTCCCGATCAACAACGATTGCCGCAACCTATGTAGCGTTGAAACACATCTTTACCGATGTGCCGGCGAATGCGGGCGTTTTACAGCCCGTCGAGTTTATCATACCCGAAGATAGTTTTTTAAGCGTGAAAGCGCCAAAGCCGGTTGGGGGCTACACGGAAACCATCCTACGCCTCATTGATGTGTTGTTTTGTGCTTTCGAGCATATTGCGCCCGAGCGGGTGAATGGCTGCGCCTATGGAACCATCAATGCCTTGTCTATGGCGGGGCATCGCTCAAACGGCGCGCGTTGGGTGATGTTTTCGTTTTTTGGCGGTGGCCATGGTGGGCACCCAGAAGGAGATGGGCTGAACCATGGTAATGCGCCCATTTCAACCGCAACGATCCCGCCATTGGAAATTCTTGAAGCGGCCTATCCGGTGGCCTTCACGCAATGGGCGCTTCGTCCGGATTCGGGCGGCGTTGGGAAGCATCGTGGCGGGTTGGGAGCCATCTATGAAATTGAGTTGCTGGAAGAAAGTGCCACGGTGTTTTTGTTTGGCGAGCGTGGTAAATTCCCGCCTCCTGGAGTCGTTGGAGGAGGCGCTGGGGCGATGAATAAATTTGCTTACCAAAGCGCTGATGAAGAGACTGCTTTTCCCGATAAAACGCCGCCTTTGGCCTCAAAAATCACGGGCGTGAAACTGCGCAGAGGTCAACGGGTTCGTTTGGAAACTCCGGGTGGAGGTGGCTATGGTAACGCGCAAGAGCGCCCTGAAGAGCTGATACGCAATGATCTTGCGCAAGGTTACGTTTCTGGAAAAAATCATGAGTAAATCAATCGTTATTGGTGTCGATGTTGGCGGCACATTCACCGACACGTTGGCGCTTGATGAGGCGACTGGCGCCGTCAGAGTTGAAAAGGTTCCCTCTACCAAGGGCGATCAATCCAACGGATTTCTAAGCGGTATTCTGGCGGCAACCGATCATGATCTCAGTTCTGTATCCACGATCATTCACGGAACCACGGTTGCAACCAACGCTTTGTTAGAGCGCAAGGGGGCAAAGGCAGGCATCATAACCACCGAAGGGTTTCGCGACGTTCTGGAAATGCGGCGGCGCGATCGCCCTTCAACCTGGGGGCTTTGGGGGCAATTTACGCCGGTCATTGAACGCAAATGCCGTCTGGAAGTGCCCGAACGTACCTTGGCGAATGGTACGGTTGTGAAAGATGTGGATGAAGCTTCAATTAAAGCGGCGGCGCAGGAGTTGATTGCTCAAGGTTGCGACTCTGTGTGTCTGTTTTTTATCAATGGCTATGCAAATACGGATAATGAAATCAAAGCTGCAAGGATATTGCGGCAGGTTTGGCCTAATGATTATGTGAGTGTCGCGACAGAAATCCTTCCTGAAATTCGCGAATTTGAACGCTGCTCTACGGCGAGTTTGAACGCCTATCTGCAGCCGGTTGTTGCCAATTACTTAGCGCGTTTGGAAACCCGCATTGCAGAGGATGAGGCTGGCTCTGAAATATTAATCGTTCAGTCTAATGGCGGAATTATGTCGGTTGATACAGCCAAAGCGCTTCCGGTGCGCACGGCGCTGTCGGGCCCTGCTGCAGGTGTTGTGGCGGCGCGACAAATTGCCAAGGCTGCTGGTTTTGAAAATGTGATTACCTGCGATATGGGGGGTACGTCATTTGATGTATCGCTGGTGGCCGATGGCCAAAACATGCTGACATCACAAGCCAGTATTGATTTTGGAATGGTTATCCGAACCCCGATGATTGAAATGTCAACGATTGGGGCAGGGGGCGGCTCAATCGCGCATATCGATGAAACAGGCCTGCTTGAAATAGGAACCGATAGCGCGGGCTCTGATCCCGGTCCGGCGTGCTATGGCTTGGGAAATGAACGCCCCACCGTTACAGATGCAAATTTGGTTTTGGGCCGCATTGATGCGCGCAAACCGATCGGCAACAAGCTCGAGGCTTTGGATCGTGACGCCGCCCTGGCCGCGATAAAAACGCATATCGCTGACCCATTGGGGATGGATGTCGAAGAAACCGCAGAAGCGCTTATTAAAGTGGCCAATTCCAAAATGGCGGGCGCGATACGGCTGATTTCGATTGAGCGCGGTCATGATCCGAAAATATTTGCTGCCATGCCTTTCGGGGGCGGCGGGGCGCTTCACGCAGGGGCCCTTATGCAAGATATCGGATTAGCAGCGGCGGTTATTCCCCGCTACCCAGGCGTAAACTCGGCCTTGGGTTGCGTGATGTCTGACCTTCGCCATGATGAAGTGCGCACGTTAAATACGATGCTGGATGCCCTTAATTGCAAGGAGATAAATGGGCTGATCCAGGCGATGACGCAGATGGGGCATTCGATCATCAAAAAATCAAAAGCGCAGTTGGATGCAACAGAAAGCGTGATCGAATTGGATATGCTCTATATGGGGCAAACCCACGCTGTTGCGGTGCCAATCCCCAGCGACAAGCCCATAAGCCCGGACCTTATCCGAGCCGCGTTTGAGGCAACCTATCTCAAAACCTATAGCCGATTGTTGGATCAAATCCCAATTCGAATTTTAAACCTGCGCCTGTCGGTGATTGGGAAGCGTCCGCAGATTGATATTAAAATGCTGGCCCGCGGAAAACGTGCTGAAAGCGTTGCAGCCTGTTACTTGGCAGATCAAAAGATATTTGCAAATGGTGCCTGGCATGACGCGGGTATTTACGACCGCCTTTTATTGCCTCAGGGCAGCAAAATTTTAGGCCCCGCGCTGTTGGTGCAGCCAGATGCAACAATTTACGTCGACCCTGGTCTGAGTGCAGAGGTTGATGATTTTGGTAATATTATTATGAAATCAGAGGAGGATTAAATGTCTCAACATGAATTTATTCCCTCGCAAACGGCAGTGCTTATCGTCGATTTGCAGAACGATTTTTTGCACCCTGAAGGGGCTTATGGGCGCTCTGGAACCTCTAGTTCGGCGATTGCAGCTTTGCCCGAAAAGATTGGCCCTTTGCTCGATGTTGTACGAAGCGCTGGCGGTTGGATCGTTTCCACGCAGTTTACTTTGGTGCCCGGAAAACAAGGCGCGCCTTTTATCTCGACGCATCTAAAAAAATTAAGACCGTTTCTCACGCGGGGTGATTTCAAGCCCGGTGGGTGGGGGCATAGTTTGGTCGATGAGCTTCAGCCAGCGGATATCACGATCGAAAAAGTAGCCTATTCGGCGTTTTATCAATCGCGCTTGGAGTTTGCGCTTAATCGCGCGGGGATCACAACCTTAATGGTTTGTGGAATTGTTACCAATGGCGGCGTCGCATCAACGGTGCGAGAGGCGCATGTGCGTGATTTCCACACCATCACATTAGAGGATGGGTGTGCCGCCTTTAGTGCCGAAACCCATGATATCTCGATTGCATCACTCGCCACGGTTGGGGATGTGATCTCTATACGGGATGCCATAAATTTATTTGAAGGATGAAAACCAGTGCCCGGCATTATCAGAAGAAACGAGTTTCCATCTGATATAGATGTTGATTGCCTTGTCATTGGCGGCGGCGCCGCGGGCCTGACGGCGGCTCTTGCCGCGCAGGAGGCGGGCGCGACGGTTCTGATCGCCGAGCGTGAAACGCGCCTGTCTGGTTCAACCGCGCTGTCATCTGGGCTAATTCCCGCAGCCGGGACCCGTGCCCAGCAGGCACAACAGATCGATGACAGCGAAGATATTTTCTGTAGTGATATTTTGAACAAAAACCATCACAGCGCGGATCCAATTTATGTCCAACAAATCGTTCAGCAAATTTCTAAAACGATTGATTGGCTCTCTGGCAGCTATAATATACCTTTCCATGTTTTGGATAACTTTCTTTATCCGGGGCATAGCAATCATCGGATGCATGCGGTGCCTGAAACCACTGGGATTGGGCTTGTAAACCGGCTTGAAGCTGCCGTTACCGCTAAAGATATTTTGGTTGTAACTGATGCTCTCATCACGGATCTTATTGTGGATCAAAATGATATGGCGTTGGGCGCTATATGCCAACGGCCCAATAAGGATGTTGAACATATCGCGGCGTCATCTGTGATTTTGGCCTGTAACGGGTATGGCGGCAATCCAGATTTGATTGCAGAGCATATTCCTGAGATGAAAAATGCATTGTATTTTGGCCATCCCGGAAATCAGGGGGAAGCGATCATTTGGGGTGCAGCTTTGGGGGCTGAGCTTGCGCATCTGTCAGGGTATCAGGGCCATGGATCGGTTGCACATCCGCATGGCATTTTGGTGACATGGGCTTTGATGATGGAAGGTGGAATTCAAATCAACAAGAATGGCCTGCGCTTTTCAAATGAACATCAAGGCTATTCCGAGCAAGCGGTATCGGTAATTGGCCAACCTGATCAAGTTGCATTTAACATATTTGACCAACGGCTTTTGGAGTTGGGGCGGGGCTTTGATGATTTTGCAAAGGCTGAAGAAAATGGCGCGGTTTTGCGCGCCGAGAGCTGCGATGCGCTTGCAAAAATGCTGGCAATAGACCGCGTGGCGTTAGAGCATACATTGAAAGAATGCCAAAGCTATGCGTCACAAGAAATTCCTGATCCCTTCGGGCGTCGTTTTAAACCCGAAAAAATGCTTAAGCCACCCTATTACGCGGTTAAAGTGACTGGAGCGCTTTTTCACACGCAAGGCGGGTTGAAGGTGAATGCGCGCGCTCAGATTCAAAAGCCAAATGGT
>ERZ802830.1215-NODE-1215-length-24850-cov-12.7773_pt1 | contig 24850 bp, 25 predicted proteins | sample MGYA00345654_ERZ802830 | MGnify/ENA primary metagenome ERZ802830 (study PRJEB30503, sample SAMEA104212375) | marine metagenome | biome: Westerlies Biome; feature: [SRF] surface water layer (ENVO:00010504) within the epipelagic zone...; material: water...
CCAGTTAAGGCTGCAAAGGATTGACACCGAGATAGCTGAGTACGTCATGCTGCATTTCGCAAAGCACGATATGCCTATTTTACCGTTGCATGACAGTTTCCTGATCAGGTCTGGTTATGAGGAGTCTCTAGAGCAAGTAATGCAAGAGGCCTTTTAACACTTAGTGGGTTCGGACGTGGGGATTGAAGAAAAGAAAATGGCTTTGCCCATTACTATGAATAAGGATGAACGTCTTGTGTGGGATAAAGTACAGGCTCAACGGGCAAATAATGAACCAGTCACTGACGACATCTACGAACTGCTCGCATATATGGAAACAGGGCATGAGAAGCGCCTTAATACGTTTTTTAGCCTTTCTAATTCTCACTAGAATCGCCAAATATTTGATCTAAGCTTGACACACCCTGCTGGAAGCCAGTCTCTAACTAGGCACTCACCAACAAATAATCACGTAGATAAATTCCCAGCATCATTGAGTAAATTCTTTGCTGTCCATATTCATTATTTCGCGTGCCCTCCCAATTTCGCTATTGCTGAAATTTTCTGGTCGGAAAGATAACAGAAGCGATTGATATGAACCGCACCATTTGCCCCAACGCGAGCTGCTTCAAGTCGGCGGGTGAAATCCTCTAGAGGACCGTAGGCGTGAGCTATGGCAACCAACCTTGTATCTGGTGAAACTTTGCCCCGCGCCTCCTGTAACTTTTCAATCAAATCGTTCGTCGCACAGGGATGATCTTCATGTGGCTCCGGATATTTTATGTCAGTGACTTCTCGAAACTGCCGAGGGGAAAGCCTTAATACCGAACTGATTGCGCTAGCAATCCTAGCCGGAGGAATGTCAATGTGCCGTTCAAGCGATTTTAGATAGTTCCTCTCAATCATCGGCCAATGCATGGTGTAGAGCTTCGTGCCAATAACATCGCAATAAGGCGAGGTGCTAGAGAAGTCGAAGCCGGAGGCTAGATTGAGTGGAGGCGGAAAACATTGGAGAAAGATCCTGCGCTGGCCATTGCTGACCTCGTCAACCGTCTCCCGAAGGAACCGCGCATAGTCGGTGACAAGGGCCGTTCGAAATTCAATCAAATCACCTAGAACGGGATAGGACGCAAACAGGCTTTTGCAAAAACTGTCAGCATCTTCAAATGCCAATTGTTTTTGTCGAACATCGGCTTGCGACAGCTTTTGAAGAAATTCTAGGCAACCTTTTCGCAAACCTTCAAAATTCAGACCCAATGCTGGTGCAAAGCCCGCGGCATGAGAATTAAAGTCAAAAAATAAACTCTCAAACTGATAGACTGGATATTCAGGCCAGTCGAACTTGAAGCCGTCGACCTGAGGATAAGCTCGGCAAAGATCCTTGATAAATGCGCGCATATAAGATCGAAGATGAGGAGAGGCTAGCGATGCATTTCGATCAACTCTGCCGCGAACCGAACTTCCGTCTGGCAGACGGCATTCATCTGCTTCATTGGGGCCGCCAAACTGAACCCGGTGGCAAGGTGGGATGGCCGCCTGGATCTGCATCCAGGTTTCCAGTCCTTTTTCCTTTGCAGTTCCTAGGAATGTACCGACAATGCTTCCCTGTCTATGGGTAAGATCATTGGTTCTTGGAGGCCCATATTGCAGGTCTTCATACAAGCTGAGTTCAGGTTTAAAACTGCATGCTGCGGTCATCCAGATTTCGCGTTGACCCCAGAGCGGGCGGTCGAGCAAGCGCTTCTTACCTGCTCCCCCGTCTAAAGGCGGCTCACGATTGCCCTCACCACATTTTGCGGCTGCCGCCACATAGGGTGAGGTCGTCACACTTGTTGCACCCAATCTGTCGTCAAGAATTTCAATGATCCCAGCCACACCCTCTGACTGAATATATTCCGGCAAAACAGTGATTCCCAATTCTGAAAAACTCATTGAACTTGTCCTCTGCCCACACAGAAAACTTCGCGAAAGAGTGTCGCGTCAGCTGATAGCTCCACACCCAGACCAGGTCGATTCCAGTCAAGACTTGCCACACCACCTTCAGTTTCTGGAATCCCGCATTCAATCACCTGTTTAAAAAGTGGTGTCTCGTCAAACTGATGTTCAAGCAGATCACAAGAATCAAGCACTGCGCAAATATGCAAAGAATGTGCATGGCACATAGGTCCGGTCGGATTATGAGGAGAAAACTTTATACGATATTGCTCAAACAGCGAAGCTAGGCGCAACATTTCATCTGGTCCGCCAGCATATTTGACATCTGGCATCATCACATCATAGGCACCAGCTTTCAGATAAGTCAGAAATCCTTGTGACAAAATCTGTGTCTCAAGTCCTGCTAGATAAATATTAGCCATATTTGCCAGCCTCCTCAGATTGCAAATCACATCAATATTTGATTTGTCTTCAACCACTGGGCATTCAATCCAGTGGGGTGCTGCCGCAGAAGCAGCCCTGATCATTTCTGCGGCGCCGGCTTCGTCAAACCGCCAATGACAATCAACCATGAGCCTTTTTTGGGGTCCCAGCACTTCGCGAACTGCCTCAATCCTGTCAATTCCTGCATTTATGGCCCTGCGCATATCGGCCTTTGTCAAATTGGCGCTGACTTCGTCAAAGGGAGCAATCTTGATTGCGTCAAAGCCTGCCTCAAGAGCAAGCAGGGCGCTGGAAGCCATGCCATGCGGTGAGCGGTCACGGCTTCGCCGATTGATATTGGCATAAAGACCGATCTTGTCTCGTTTGCGTTGTCCGATGTAATCTGCAAGTGACAAGCCGGCGAGGCGGGCACTTACATCTTGCAGAGCCTGCATCACCGCAGAAGACACGGCAGCATCAGGCAAGTTAGAGAATGTTAAATCCTGAAATATTATTTCCGGCAAGAGACGGCGGCCAATCAATCCGGGGAAGCAGTATTTTGCGGCTAGACCGACCTCATCTTCCCGTTGGTTGAGGCTGGCCTCACCCCAGCCAGAAATACCGTCACTGACACCAATTTCCACAAACAACCATTTTGTGTCTGGCGCTACTTCCACGCAGACCAAACGCGCAAATTCAATTGACGATTTCATGGTCTTTGCACCCAATCATAGGCAACTCGAAAACCCACATTACTGGCTGAACTGCACGCTTCCACACCAGAGCGCGCCGCAATGCGATACCGGTAACAGTAACTGGCATGGCATAGGAAGGAACCGCCTTTGAGCACTTTTTGATTGTTGGCTCGCGCAGTACGATTGCGCGCCTTAGCGGATCTAGAGAGCGATTTGATGCGAAATGCATCAGCCGTCCACTCCCAGACATTGCCGCACATATTGAAAAGGCCAGCCGGGTTTGGAGCGAAAACGTCTACCGGTGCTGTGCCGTAATGACCATCCAGACAGGTGTTCTGAACCGGAAACCTGCCTTGCCATATGTTGCAAGGCAGAAAGTCGTCGTTCGGCTCATCATTCCCCCAAGGAAATTTGACAAGTTCGGCTCCTGCTCGGGCTGCATGTTCCCACTCGGCTTCAGTAGGAAGTCGACCTCCACACCATTTGGTGAACGCTCGGGCATCCGCCCAGCTGATGTGTGTAACCGGATGATCCCAGCGACCTTCGAGGCTTGATTGGGGACCTTCCGGCTGCCACCAACTTGCCCCATTAACTTTCAACCACCAGAACATCTGTTCGGAAGACCCGGATGGCTGGGAATTGTCCGGCAGCAATCCGGCGAAAACTGCGGAAAAGCCAAAGCGCTCTGCCTCTGTGAGGTAGCTAGATTTTTTAACAAACTCCGCAAATCGCTTGTTTGTAACCGCCATTGTTTCCAGCGTAAAAGCAGTCAGCTTCACTGGACGCACGGGCCCTTCACCATCCGACGGGATCTCAGGATTGTCAGTGCCAATTAAAGACTGATCGTTCTGGAATATTGCAACGGCGACCTTCATCAAATACTCGCAATTCGCATGATCCGGATTGCTGCGCAGGCTGCCCCAAAGCCATTTCCAATATTGACTACTAGCAATCCGGGCGCACAGGAACCAAGTGCTGAATCGAGTGCAACACGCCCTTCAGCGGCCACACCGTAGCCCTGCGGCGCTGGTACGGCAATGATCGGTGACGAAATCAATCCGGCCAAAACGCTGAACAGAGCCCCCTCCATGCCAGCAACTGCGATTAACACCCGATGAGCGGTTATGGCTTCAAGTTGCTCTGTCAGTCGCCACAATCCTGCAACTCCCACATCAGTCAGTTTCGATGCCTCATAGCCATGAAATTCCAGCGTCCTCGCGGCCTCTGTTACGACGGGTAGGTCTGACGTCCCGGCAGCAACAATGCCGACACCTGGTGTTCGATCCACGATCTCCCCTAGGATGGCGGTTCGGCTAAGGGGGTCGTAGTCCTCGGGTGCAGCCGAGCCCAGTCTTGCATGTTGTTCAATCGACAAGCGAGTCATCAGCAGCCGGTGTTTTCCGCAATGCGCCTCATCCAAGATGGCCCTAAGCTGAGCATCGGTTTTACCGCTGCAAAATACAGCTTCGGCCGTGCCTGTTCGGGCTTCGCGTTGCCAGTCCATGCGATGCTCAGTCATGCCTTTGCCTCCACCAGGAAAGCCGCCCCACGGCGGTAGGCTCGCACTCCCAAAAAGGGGCGACCTTCAGCCGCGCAAAGATCTTTGGCCATTATCGACATCGTCCCCCAATTTCTACCGCTCAGTAGTTCGTCGGCCAGTTCTAGGACTACGCCCTGATGTAATATCCGACAGCGCAAAACTGCTGGGGCGCCATGCAGTTTCTGCATGGCCGCCTCAAGCTTCTCGACAAACTCCAGATCGTTGCGTTGCACGTACAGGCCAGTTTCGAGCCGACTAGCAAGGCAAGGTTGGGCAGGCAGTGCAGCCAAATCTTCGAGGCCCAGCCGCTTGGCCAGCTTATAAATATGCTGCTTGTTCATGCTCGCTTCGAGGTAGGGATGCAGTACGCCGCGTTCACGCGCCGCTATCAGGCCGGGCCGATAATCGTTAAGGTCATCACAATTTGTCCCAGAAGCAACGGGGCCGGTACAAAGCGAGGTAATAGTTTCGTAGAGATTGAGCTTGCAATAGTAGCACCGATTCACTGGATTAGACCGATATCGGGGATCGTCAAATTCTCCCGCGTCAACAATTTGTAGCTGCCAGTTACCCTTTTTAGCATAGCGCTTTACCCGTTCAGTGGCTGTAGCGGGGACGGCTGGCGAAATCGCATGCACCATTTTTACGGTCTGTCCCAACACCAGATTTGCAATATAGGCCAGCAAAGTGCTGTCTACTCCACCGCTGACCGCAATGGTCAGGCCTTGAAGGTCATGCAGAATGTCGAACAGCCGTTCCTGACACTTCATGTTTCTGCCTCCCGCGCCCTGGCCCTGCGAATTGCAAGGGTTTCTCCATCCTTCAAATCGTCCGCTTCTGCCTTTTGCGTGGTCATCCCGCCAGGGCGGTTCGCCTGCTTGATCCGCGGGGTTCCGGACTTTTGCCTTCGAGGCAGAACAAGGCGCTGCTCCCGGCGCACTCGCAATCCAAGTGTCGAAGTCTGGGAAAAACATGATTCCGCGACGGGTTCTTCCTGATCGGGTTGCACCAACAGACGAAAGGCAGTCGATACCCGCCCTTTTTTGCCATTTACTGGGCTTGTCGTCAGGTCAATCGTCCCCCTTTTTGTGCGGAGGTGATCGGCCGCTGTAGCGATCTCTTCACCCGACATGTCATCCACATCGAACTCCAAAACGCTAACCAAATCACCTGACCAAACCGCATTGAAATTCGGCTCAATCAGTTGCGCTACCAGCACATTGGATATGCCTTTTATTTCGCGGCTACCAGCTCCGTATCCTGTTGCTCCTAAAACTCCAGGCGGCCTTGGCCCCGACCGGGCCCAAACTTCGGCAGCGATCACTGCGCCCGTTGGTGTAACACGTTCTCCGGCAATGCCGTCATCGACCACGGGTAGCCCTTGAAGCAGTCGCGCTGTAGCGGGAGCCGGAATCTGCAGCGGACCATGCCGGGTCTTAACCTGACCGCCACCAAGAGGCAGAGGGTCGAGGCTCCATCCCGCAGCCTCTAACCGAGAAAAGATGAAACCGGCGGCCGTCAGATCAGCTAACGTGTCCCAATCAGCAATCTCATGAAAGTGAACCTGTTGCAGCGGTACGCAGTGTACTGAGGCCTCGGCCTCTGCGAGGCTGCGCAACAATTGACTGCTAATCGAGCGGGCTGTTTCGTCAAATGACGCCTGATCAATACGCCTAGCCAAATCAGGAAAGTGGGATGGTGCCCGGTCTGCTGATGTGGTCAGGTCAAATCTCTTGGCCGAAAGTTCTCTGGATTTTACAGCCGCAATTGTAGCGATCGCATCACTTGGCAAAACCGATTGCAAAACCTTTGCAACAGGCTCTTGCAGTTCCGGTAAAGCATCCAGCAATGCTGCGACAAACATGTCACCCGCTATGCCGCCCAAGGGACTGAGATGAATGTGCAGCGGCTTCATATAGATGGCCCCAGTCGACTTATCACCTCGGCGCATTCCTGCAGACGCTCTGCAGCAGTCTCCATCCCGTTGCAGGTGGCGATCATAAGCTGTGACAGATCGGGTAAAGCCTGCTGTCTTGACCGGGCTCCAACAAACACATCAGACCCATCAAAATCGATCTGGTGGGGCAAGCGAATGGCGGTTTGCGGGTTTGCGGTCAGCTTCAGCGTCGGTGCCACAGCGCTGCCATAGGGATTGCCCTGACCGGTGGTGAACAAAACGAGCTGTGCGCCACCTGCAACCATGGATGAAATTGATTCCGGCGACAACGTCGGGGTGTCCATGAGGTGAAGCCCTGGTCCAGGCACGGTTTCCCCTGCCGCAAGCACCCCAGCGATCTGTGATGTACCCCCCTTGCTGATGGCACCGTGGGATTTTTCTTGTAGGGTTGTGATCCCGCCTTCATGGTTTTGCGGACCGGGGTTACCGATCCGCAAGTCGCGACCTGCTTCTAAAGCAAGTTGGTGGCGGGCCTCAAATAGTTTTTTCAGCCGCGCAGCAATCTGCGGGGATTTACAACGGTTATAAAGACTGTCCTGAGTGCCCAACCACTCTATGGTTTCGGCAATCACTACAGCCCCACCAGCAGCAATCAGGCTATCGGCCAGTTCACCTGCCAAAGGGTTTGCCGCGAGGCCTGAAGTGGCGTCACTATGACCACATTCCACCGCTAGAATAAGATCTTCAACGGAACAACAAGCCTGCTTGGCTCTGGCCAGTTCGATAAGGAATTCCCGCCCGACTGCAACGGCGGAAGCAACCAGTTTTTCACTATCCTCACCGCATTCCTGAAGCGAGAAACCTGCAGCAAGACGCCCGGATGCTGCAACGTTGTCCTGTAACCACAGACGCATTTTGGAGTCCGCTGCCAAAACAATAGCCGCTCCAATGTTGGGGTGGGTACAAAATGAGGTAAACATCTGGTCATGGAACTGTTTGTCTGCGCCAAGTTGACCCCGTCCATATGGGCTGGAGATTACAACGGCCTGCGGCAATAAAGCGGCGATCTTTCGGGTTGTGGGGGTAGTAAGACCACATGGTGACAGCAAAGCTAACTGATTGCGAATGCCTGGTCTTCCACAGGCACGTGGAAACCCCTCAAAAGTGGCTGGAAAGGTCACGAGGACATTCCTTTCAGATTGTGCAAGTGAACATGCTGCCCAGGGGTGATGTTACAGGTTGCCCGCCCAATGGCTGCGCCATATTTCACAACAGGCTCACCATTGGCAATTTTGCTCAAAGCCACCTTGTGCCCCATTAGAATAGCTTGTTCCAATGGAGCAATGGTTGCATCTGATAGTCGGGGACATTCACCTTTAGCATGGTCTCGCAATAGGCTGGCCACGTTATCATCAGGATGAATCTGGACTGCTGTTATCTGCAAAGGCGTACCTCTTCATGAGAGATCAGCAGATCCTTCACAGACACCATATCGGGCACATACCCCAAGCCGGGTCCCGTGGGCAGGCAGAAGTGACCGTCACGCAAACCCAGACCATTTCCGCTGAGCACTTCAAGCAGTGGATTCTCCGACCCATCGACTTCCAGCAACCCGTGACCACCCACAGCTGATAACAGATGGGCGGAAGCCACAAGGCCGACCCCACCACCAAGAAAATGTGGACAGTAGGTCAGTCCGACGGCTTCGGCTGCGCGAGCAATGCTGAGGCAGCCGCTCAGTCCACCCCATTTGCAGATATCGGGCTGCAGGAAACTTAACGCGCCAGCGCCGATGGTGAGTTTAAAATTCTCTTTGGAGGCGATGTTTTCCCCGGCTGCCAGCGGAATGAGACCATCTCTCGCCAGTGCCTTCCAGTCATCAATCGAAGCGTCGGCTGCAAGTGGTTCCTCCATCCACACCAGATCCAGAGAGGCCAGACGATTACAATGCTGCAGGGCAGTTTCAAGGTCCCATGCTTGGTTGGCGTCAAGCATCAACTGTTCGCCCGATTGCAGAGCTGAGGCGGTTTCTTCGGCAGCGGTGAGCCCGTTGTTCGGACCAAAGCCAATGCGCTGCTTAAATTTTTGATAACCCAGACCGCGCATCCGTTCAATCTGCTTCAGGCTCTGGTCGGGGCTAATGCCACTTGCGTAGGCTGGTACCGGCCGTGACTTGCCCCCCAGCCACTCGGCCAATGGCAGTCCGTCACGTCGCGCTTTCAAATCGCAAAGGGCGATGTCAATACCGGCCGCGATCTGGGCTACCGGGCCAGGTTCACCTGCCTGCAAAACCAGACGGTACAGCCGCCGAAAAACATGTTCAAAGCTGTGATCTGTATCTAGTCCAACCAAGGCTGCCGGCAAAACATTGAGGGCCAGTCGCGCCCGATACAGGTCACCGTCAGGTGGAAAATTGCACCAGATTTCTCCCCAACCAACTCCACCCTCTTCATCTTCAATTCGCACCAGCAAGGCTGGTCGATGCTTCATATCGCCCATAATTGTCGGAATAGACCTAGGCAGCGCATAGCGAAAATGCAGGATTTCCAGACGGGACAAGGCGACGCTCATGAGTTTTCGTCCAACCGGTTCATCTCAGGTTTCAATGACCATTGGTGCGTACTTTGGGGCAAGATATTGTTCGCCCACTCAGCCAGTATGTCTTTTTGCGCACGGCGGTTCAGCATGTGGCGGCGAACCAATTCGGGATCCCAGTCGCCGAGAACCAACATCGTGAGTTTCTTTATAATTTCAGCACAAGCTGGATCTCGGGACCGATCTTCAAGTTCTTGCGGGTCATCCTCTAGGTTGAAGAGCAACGGGGGATCACCCGAATAAAAATGTAGTTTCCATGCGCCGTACCTAACCATGCGTTGCTGCACAGCCCGTCCGCCAGTCCAGGCCGGCACGGCATCAGTGCAATACTCGCTGAACACCAGATTCTCCCAGTTCTGCTGATGCCCGCACAGCAGCGGCCAGAAACTGTGCCCATCGGCATCGGGCAATGGCTTGCCGCCGAGGGCCTCCACCATGGTCTGCGCAACATCGACAAGACCAACAACCTCTTTTTTCACTATTCCTTCTGGCAGAATTCCGGGCAAGGCCATGATCAGGGGCACTTTGGTGGATTCATCAAACAATGTGTGCTTCCACCACAGTCCTCGTTCCCCAATATGGTCGCCATGGTCTGAGGCATAAACAACCAAAGTATTGCGATCTAGCCCGGTCTCCTGTAACTTTTTGAGGATACGGCCAATCATGTCATCCATGGTTGACACCAAGCCCCAGTAAGCAGCGCGAGCCAGACGCGAATTTCGCTCGGGCACGTTATCTACTCCACGATTTTTTCGCCACCAGCTGAGCCAGGGGTGCTCATTGGCATCCTTTGGAATGGACGGTGGATCCAGCACCTGTAAATAATGATCCACCCAGCCTTCAGCCGCCACGTAGGGTGCATGCGGCAGCATCAGTCCAACTGTCAGGCAAAATGGTCTGCATTCCCTTGCAATGCGATCCAACGCTTCTATTGTCGCGGCAGTGACATCACGGTCTTTTAATTCATAGGCCGATTGACCAGCTCCACAAGCGACCAGACTGTGGCCCTGAGGGTCGTTGGTGCCGTTGAGTACACCCATATCATGTCGTGGTACGCCACCCCAGTTTGGGCTGTGATCTCCCACCTCGCGATGGGCGTATCCATGCATCTGATCCGGGCCCATGGCGTGCATGCGGCCGATCAGTTCCGGATAGAGACCCGCTGCTCCCAGTGCATGAAGCCAAGTGGGCGCATCACTTGCAAGATGATCATCATTGGTCCAGCAACGCTGCTTGCTAGGGTGTTGCGCAGTCAGCATTGACATTCTACTAGGCACGCAAATTGGGGAGGCACAATAGGCGTTGTCAAACCGCACGCCACGCTTGGCAAGATCATCAAGAGCTGGTGTCTTTACATTTCGATCGCCGTAGCAGCCTGCCACTGACTGGGCGTGCTGGTCGGAAAAAATGAACAGAAGATTTTTGGCCTTCGCAGTCATGATGTCTCCCCCAGCCGGCTTGACAGTCTGTTAGCGGAGTCAAATTGCGGAAATTCGGCGGGCTGCTCGTCTAATAGAAAATCAGTCTCGCGCAGTTCTTCAAGCAAAGGTCGTGAGACTGCGATGCGGTCCAGTTCGGCCGAAGAACGGATCTGGCAAATGCGAGGCAGACCGGATGCCCAGCAAGTTGCTTCCAACGCCCGGATACAGGCGAGGTCATCAGGCAAGACTATCGGAATGAAGGCCTTTTCTAGGATCGTGGCCGTTACTGCATTCATATACATGGCCTGCAGATCCAACTGATCAGCCATGCGGCGCGGGATGTAGTCCACCATGCCAACACCAATTCCGTTACCAGCGGTATTATCAGTCAGGTCAAGCGCAACTATTTTATGAATAAAAGGCTCGGCAGGGTTGTCAACGCCACGTATGTCGGTTCGGCCGGTAACGGCGGGGTCGATTCCGGCACCCGAAATCTCTTTACCTACTTCCTCAACAATTAGGCCATCAATCTGAGAAAACGGCAATCGCGCCATTGCGGTCTTGGCTTGCACAAGCAATCGCTTGTCGACATCGTAGAAGTCACGCGGCGCGGCCACTTCCATTTGGGATAATTGCTTTTTTGCGTTCTCCACAATGGCAATGCCCGCAATAAGAGGTGCACGCTCGATGATCCTGTTGGCCAATCGCGGTAGTATATCGCGCAACCCGCGTGGGCCGAAAAGGTGAACTTGACGCGCACCTTCGGCCTTGCCAAGCCCTACCGCAAGCATTTTGGTGAGACCACTTTCGACTGGACGAGGGAAACTGGTATGAGCTTTGACGCGATTGATCACGACAATGCCGTTAGCTGCCGCAGCGATAGAATCAAAATGGCAGGTCAGGCCACCTTTGATCTCGCCATAGCTGACGGTGCTCATGGAAGATCGAATAGGGCAGCCCATGGCAGCCTCCGTGACCCCGAGCTTTTCCAGCACAGAAATCTGACCTTCTGCGGATCCACCGCCGTGAGACCCCATGCCGGGCACTATGAAGGGTTCGAACTCCTGCTCAATTAGCCATGAAACCACAAATTGGGTGATTTCATCAATGCGTGTGATACCACGGCTGCCTACAGCAATCGCAATCGAACTGCCTTTTGGAAGCGAAAAAAGGTCAGCTCGCTGATTAAGTCTCAAACGCAACTCACTAAGAGGATTTACAAGTGCAGGCACTTCCGGCTGGCGCAGCACTACGTTGGACATCGATGATAGCTGAACCTCACTCAAATGGGGAAGCTCGACATCTGGAAATCTGGGATGAAGTGCTTGTTTCATTCCTTCACTCTCGCAATTTCAAAGCGTTCATAAAGCTCGGCGGGTGCTTCATGCAGGGCCATCTCACTGGCGATGGCCATGAGAAATTTCTCTTCTATGACACTATCCTCAATGCGCTGGGTTTGATTGGGATCACTGACTAGGTCGTAGAGAACCGTTGCAGTATCCTCAAACCCGCCGCCCTGCATCGGCGGGCGTTTGGCGTCGGCAGTGGCAGGAACTTTCAAGAGTGGCACCCCCTGGCTGAAGCCGAAGCCCGGATGCAATGTCGCGCAGTACAGTTCTTCCGGCGCAAATGGTGTCGTGGAATGCTGTGGCATAAGCGTATATTCAAACAACTCATGCGCTTCCATATCGGGCGGATAGCGAAAATAGCTGTAAAAGCCGTCGGTTGCGTTGACCGCTCCGCCGAAAATGCCATACAGAGCGATATCGCGCCCCTTAGCACCCTCAAGAACTGGGACCAAAGAACGTCCCTGCACACTTGCAGGCCTTTCGATCCCGTACAGATCAAGAATTGTAGCCATCACATCGATGTTTTGTGACAGAGCCGAACAGCGTTTCGCTCTAGGGCGCCCAGGCATATGAACCATGAGTGGGATATGTGCAATTTCATTGTAGAATGGCATGCGGTTTTTACCCCACCAATCATGCTCACCCAAAAGAAATCCGTGGTCGGTTGTAACAATTAGGGCGGTGTCTTCCCACATTTCTTGACGGTCAAATTCATCCAGTAACCGACCCAGTTGTGCATCACACATGGCCACGAGAGCAGCGTAATTTGCGCGCAGATTAGCGGCTTCATCTTCGCTTTCCACACCAGCCCGACGATAGCGCGGCCAGTCAAAAGTTGGGCCTGTATAGCTTGTTGGAAAACAATCGCGGAATTCCTTGGGGGCAAAGAAAGGCTCGTGGGGATCGAAGGTCTCAAGTTGGAGAAACCAGTTGTCCGCGTCGTGGTTCTCTTCCAAAAAGTTCAGGCCTGCATCAAATGTCCGGACGCCGGGAAAGTCTGACAGATCTCGAATTCTGTTGCGATTGAGCAAGGCCTGGTAGCGAAATCCGAAGCGGTCGGTCTCTAATTGATCTTTGTGGAATTCCTCTCGCAAGCGTTGCGTGGACGGATTCACGGTCGTGCTCCAGGGATCGGCTTCCTGTCCACGAATAAAGTCCCAGGTTGTGAAAGCGGAGTGATAGTTCGCGCCACCAGGTTTGAAGTAGTGATAGTGATCTGTCGCCAGGTGCGAATGCACCCCCTGTTTTGCCAGCAGGCTGGTCAGTGTTACGTCATAGGGTTCAAGCGGTCCCCAAGAGCGATGCATGAAATTGAGGCGCCCTGTCTGCAGGTCACGTCGCGCAGGCATGCAGGGCATGGAACCGACAAAATGCTTGTCGAATATGGTAGTATGCTTCTTCAAGCGATCGAAATTGGGTGTCGGAACATTTCCATCGTAACACGACAGCGCCCGCCGGTTCAATGAATCAAACAGCAGCAGCACTGCCTTCATTACATTGACCTCCGGCGTTGTCTGTATTCGCTGATCATTGGCCAGACCAAAAGGGCGACGGCAATGATTGAGAATGCCAGCGGAAACGGTCGGGTAAAGATTGGAGAGATGTCTCCGGCTGTCATCATTAATCCGGAGCGCAGCTTCTCTTCGGCCAGCGGAGCGAGTACAAAGCCAATGACAAATGGACCGAGAGGAATACGCGCCCGCTCGAGCAGGAAGCCGATCACCCCGAACATCAGCATGACCCAGACATCAAACATCGTATTGTTCAGTGCATAGGATCCGATAACACAGAACATCATTACCACTGGCAGAACGAAACTGCGTGGCAGATAGATGAGGTTGGAAAGATATTTGACTGACGATGTCATCAGCAACCACATCAAGATGTTTGCCATAAGTGCCGTAGCGATCATTGCCCAGACGATATCAGCATTTGTCAGAAACAGTGTTGGGCCAGGTTGGATAGAGTGAATGGTCAATGCACCGATCAAAATGGCGTCAATGACGCTACCGGGTATTCCCATAGCAATCAATGGAATTAATGCACCACCAACTGTTGCGTTATTGGCAGCTTCCGAGGCCACAATTCCCTCCTCGGAACCCTTTCCGAATTTCTCAGGTTCCGATGAGACATTTTTGGAGACTGTATAGGCAACCACCGAGCCAATTGATGCTCCGATACCAGGCAGCACTCCAATAAAAGTGCCTATAAATGAAGAGCGGATTAAATTGGTACCGTGGCGGATAAAATCGCGGATGCTCATCAACATGCCTTTTGACGACATCTCCGCTCGTTCTGGCAACGCTCCTGTGTCCAGTGAGTCCTTGATTATCTGACTGACGGCAAAAGTTCCGATAAGGACTGGTAATAACTGGAGGCCACCATTCAGCATGTACCAATCAAAAGTCAGTCGGGGCATGCCGGTCGCCGGATCAACCCCGGGCATGGAGACAAGCATCCCCAACAGGCCGGAGATAAGCCCCTTGACTAGGGAGCCTTCACTTACTGAGGCAATTAGCACCATGGCCATCATGATAAGCGTAAAATACTCAAAAGGACCAAATCGGGTGGCCAACACTGAAAGTGGCTTAGTAACTGTGAATAGCACGCACCAAGCAATAAGCCCGCCAACAAAGGATGCAGTTATGCCCAGTCCAAGTGCGCGCCCGGGCCGTCCCGATCTGGCCATGGGGTAACCGTCAAAAGTCGTCATCACGGCCGCAGGAGTTCCCGGCATGCGCATCAGCGTGGCAGTAATCAACCCGCCGCTTATCGCCCCAACATACATCGCAACCAGCAGTACAACAGCGTTGAAAGGCTCCATGTAAAATGTCAACGGCAAGGTAAGCGCAATGAGCATCGCACCGGTCAGGCCAGGAATGGCGCCGACAATTATCCCAAGCGCAGTCCCAGTGAACATCATAAGAAACGGCCACGGCGTTAATATCTGAGTTATAGCTCCAGCCAGGGCTACAAAGTCCATTTCAGGCTCCTTAGGTTGGGAGATCCACCACAAAAACGTTAGTAAAAATATACTCGGCACCAAATGAGAAGACTGCGGCAATCGCTAAGGCTGGCAAGATTTTGCGATGGTTGAACCGCTCCATTGACCAGATCAGAATTGCCAGAAACAGAAAAGTGACAAATCCGAAGGACGCTACTTGAAAATGCAACAGGCTTACGTAGGCGATTGTAATTCCCAACATCAAAATGCCACCTATTGGCAATCCTGTTGAGAATTCCATTTGAAAGGCCCGCAACGGCTCAGAGCTTTGAATTAAGACTTTTATCGCTCGCATAATCACAATAACACAGCACAAGATAATGATGAGTGAAGTATAGATAGGTACTGGTCCGGAACCCAAGGGCTCAAATGTGCCGGGTGGCAGGTCATTGGCCTGTACCAGAACAACAGCACAGATCAGGATGACGAGGGCCGCCACCCCAATTTCGGTATAGGAACGTTGATCCATAAAAGATGCCTCAGTGCTGAAAAAACCGGCCCGCCGAGGAAGCGGGCCAGCATGTGTCACGTTTATTTTTTTGCGGCCAGTTTGGCGATTGGCTCGATCGCCGTCCAGGTTGCATTCAAATCTTTCATCAGATCATCGCCAGAAAGAAAGACGTCTGCAAAACCCTTACTTTTGATAAATTTCTGATAGCGATCTGTGCCAGTTGCCGTCTTCAACGCGGCGGCAAACCCGTTAATTGCTTCGGCGGGTGTACCTTTTGGCGCAAAGACCCAGGATTTGATGCAGAATTGCATGTCGTATCCCAGTTCATTCATCGTTGGCAGGTCGGGAAGGCTGTCAAAACGGGAAGCTCCAGTATAGCTCAGAGGCTTAATCTGGGCTTCTGGATTTTCACCTCCATCCGGCAGCAAAGTGAAGTTCACCACCTCGGCGCCCGACAGTACGGTCGCATTGGTCTGCGCCCCAGTCAAAGCCGTGTAATTTGCTGTGCCACCGCCGATCTGTACGAAGCGGAACTTTGCACCGGGCACCAGCTCTTGCAGCATGATCCCAGCCATATGGTTGATGGCACCCAGATTGGCTCCGAAGATAAGCGTGTCCGGTTCCGCCTTGGCTTTGGCTAGAAGTTGTTCCACGCTATCAATTCCGCTGTCTTTACGAACCATCGGTGCGAGGCAGAATTCACCCATTCCGGCCACTGGTTCAAAGTCGCGCCAGCCGAAATCCAGCGCTCCAGTTCCTTCACCACCCATTAGCGCAATGTGGATCAGCAAAAATGAATGCCCATCAGGTGCTGCTTCCATAACACGGCGTGAACCGATTGAATAATGCCCACCCACATTCACAATCGTAATGGGTTGAGACAGGCTGTCAGAATCCTGAACACCCGCCTGTAGCGTGCGCCCTACTTGGTCTGATGTACCACCCGCCTTAAACGGCACAATCAACTTGATTGGCTTCTCTGGCCATTCGGCCTGAGCGGTGCCAACAGTCGCCATGATCGCAGCGACCGCGAGTCCCAGAAGTTTTTTCATAAGTTCCCCCTTGGTTACACTATAAGCGTTTAATTATTATCTTTGTATTTTTTACTCTATAAGATTATAATAAAAATTAATTTATTGCAATAGTCGTAAGAAGGAAAAATTTATGACACGTCCAAATATTCTCTTGGTGACCGCTGATCAGTGGCCAGGTACGCTGCTGGGGCTTGCAGGCCGCGCTGATATTGACACGCCGACTTTAGACCAGATTGGCCGCAATGGAATTTGGTTCCCCAACGCTTTCTCCGAATGTCCAATATGCATTCCGGCCCGGCGTACTTTGATGACCGGCACTCCGCCTCGGGTGCATGGTGACCGTGTTTTTCAGCCTGCGCTTACCAAACCCAACCTGCCACATCTGGCGGAACTTTTTGGCTCAGCGGGTTATCAGACCGGTGCGGTTGGCAAACTCCATGTTTTTCCACCGCGTGACCGACTTGGATTTGAGGAAGTACTGGTTCATGAAGAAGGGCGGCCCCAGTTGGGGGGTCCGGACGACTGGGACATCTGGCTTTCTGACCGCGGTCTTGCAGGGCAGGGATATGCACATGGTATGTCAAACAATTCCTACGAATTCCGGCCTTGGCACCTACCCGAGGATTGTCACCCAACCGTGTGGCAGGCGCGTCAGATGTGTCGCATGATCCAGCGCCATGACCCCACAAGGCCCAAACTTTGGAATTTGTCATTCACCTTTCCGCACCCGCCAATTGTGCCGCTAGCTCACTATCTGGATCTGTATGCCAAGCGCGCGGTGGAGCCGGCGATCAGTGGCGACTGGAATGATAATTTACCAGTCGCTTTGCAAAGGGTCCGCAATGCTTGGCCGCAAATGCCAGCAGACCGACTGGAGGAAATGCGACGCGCGTTCTACGCCCAATGCACTTTGATTGATCATCAACTTCGTCTGGTGATAGGTACGCTTCGAGAACAGCAACTGCTCGATGATACAATCATATTGTTCACGAGTGATCACGGCGATATGCTAGGTGACCACGGCCTTTATGCCAAGCGGGTTATGCATCGTGGTTCTATCGGTGTGCCGATGCTGTTGATGGGCACTACCGGGTCCGATCGCGTTCGGGTGAATAGCGTTGATCATCGCCTTGCTGGCCTTCAGGACATCTTGCCGACGCTTCTTGATCTTGCCGGAATCGAAATTCCCGACAGTATTTGCGGGTTCTCTCTCGTAGGCGCCGAAAAGCGGGAGATGTTTTATTGCGAAGCGCTGGAAGGGCAGGCAGCCATGCGGATGATCACCGATGGGCGCTGGAAATTACACTGGTATCCGGCAGGCAATCAATTTCAGCTTTTTGACTGTGAGATTGATCCACAAGAAACCAACGACCTTGCAAAATCCGCCGAAGCAGCCCCCCATCTGGAGCGCCTCAGCAAATGGCTTGTAGACCAGCTTTATGGCGATGATCTCAAATTTGTAGACTCCGGACGATTGATCGGAATGGAACCCGAGGCAGTTAAAACGAGTTCAAATCGCGGACTTTCAGGTCAACGTGGTCTACATTATCCTCAACCGCCAGCTGATAACCCGGCCAAAGTTGTAGGAGCCCCTTGAAAGGTCACTCGTGTTGACTTGGAGTGATCATTGAGGCGGCCAGATCGACCAAATGTTCTGCAGCAGGCATTAAAGGTGCGTCACGTCGCCATGTCACACCTCCCTCACGGTGAGCCAAAAGGTTCACTGCTTTGACTGGTGTTATTCCGGGGTAGGCTTGCGCATGGCTGAGGGACAGGAAACCAAGCATCTGACTGTATCGCAGGATGTTTACCATTGCCTGGACCGAATTCGTTTCTACCGCTGGCAGTGGCATCTGGACGCCCGACCTCCCGAAAATACGCCGCAATAACTGTCGCCCAAAACTTTCATCTCCAGTCATTGCCCACGGCATTTGCGCTAGCTGGTCAAGGGTCATTTCTCCTTTCTCATGCACCGGATGATCGCTCCGAGCGACCACAAACATTTTTTCGCGTAAAAGAACCCGGTTTTCGTAGGCTGGCCCGAAATAGAGGTCCGACATAGAGGAAAAAAACATGTCCAATTGCCCGGCATCAAGCATGGTTCGCAAATCATCACTCAATGACAAAGTGAGATTCACCTTTATTTTCGGGCTTTTTTTCTGCAAGCAAGAGATGGCTGCAGGCAATATATCGAGTATCCAGTCGGGACCACACCCAATTCGCAGTGTGCCCCCAGAACCTAACTTCATGTCATCTAATGCGGCCGTGAGTTCCTCAGAGCTTTTTTCCAGCGTGCTGGCGTACTTTAAAAGCAATTGACCATATTGGGTAATATGCAAAGGTCGTGATGAACGGTCAAACAACGGTACATCCAACTGGCGTTCAAGTTTCCCAATGGCTTGCGTAAGCGCGGGCTGAGAAACCCCCATAACTTCTGCTGCTGCTGTCAGGCTTCGGGTTGAGCACACGGCTAAAAAATGGGTTAAACCCGTCAATTTCAGCATAACCCATGAATCCCTAATTTGTAATCGAACGTCTGCAACCTGATTCCAACAAACCAATACTCCAAATCATAACTTAAAACGAGCTCATTTCTGATTTTTGGTCAAGCACCTCGAAAGTACCTATCAGCCATTAACGTTTTAGAAAAGACCAATGCGAATGCGCGATTGGGTACTGTCAGAGCAAAATTAGTCACGTAAAGTAGTTCGGTAGCATAGGGGGCTCGACATGGCAAAAAACCTCAATTCTTTAACTAATGACCAGCCCAAAAATCTCTATTTTGGTCGTGATAGTTCATGTATTCTCTCTGAACTCACCTAGCCAAATCATGTCTTGAAGTTCGTCTGCAATCCTTTTGATGCTCATCTGAAAGCGATCAACTGGTTAACAATAATTAAGTGTACCATTCTCGACAGAGCAGATGGAGAAAATGATGATTGAGCGCCTCGACTATGTTTCTATCAACGGAGCAGCCATTGCCAGTATGGCAAAGGCACAGAAGGATATGCCGTCGATTGGCAGGAAGCTGCGGGCGGTTATCGAGCTGCGTGTTTCACAGATCAACGGGTGCGCGTACTGCGTGGACCTCCACACCATAGAAGCGAGACATGCAGGCGAAACAACCCAGCGATTAGACTGCCTTACTGTCTGGCGCGAGGAGCAGTTTTTTGATGATGCTGAGAAAGCAGCGCTTGAATGGGCTGAGGCTATCACCAAAGTTGCTACGAACGGTGCGCCAGAGCATCTGTACAACTCCCTTTCGGATCATTTTTCAGAGAATGAAATCGTCGACCTTACGCTTATCATCGCCCAGATGAATGCGTGGAACCGCCTTGCTATCAGTTTTGGTCACGGTCCTGATGCGCGCACCGAATAATCCTTTCGCTACCTAGAGCCGACATTCAAATGCTTGCGAGCAATGGCAACTAAGTCCGCATAGTGTGAGTTGAATGAGTTGTTGTCTACCCACTGAGAGAGAATTGATCCCCAAGCTTTCACTACACAGTGACACTAAAAGAAGCTTAGGACCTTTGATAAAGGGTTAGGGCCAAATCCTATTATTATAAAAAAAGCGACACCCGAAGGTGCCGCCAGAAATATTGAATCAATCTGGGAGGAAAGATATTCAATAGTCCAGAGTTCGGGAGGAGATGAACTCTGTCACGAATTTAAAGCACAGTTTGCTGCGCTGCCGCAAATGCTAATGCTGCAATGCGGCCATGCACAGGTTGCATATATATGCACATGCATATTATTTATACAAAGTTATCGTCTCCTGAGTAATTTCACGACAGAATAATGCGACACAAAACCTCATGGCAGAGCCTAACCTCAAGGAATAAGGCTTTAACAGTTTCGTCACCGTTGACTTGAGACTGTGCGGCTAGGTTCTCTTTTTGGGAGGAGAGCGAGTCTAGCCGCTTTAGTTGGCATAACTATTGCACCTATCAGGTCAGAACTTTCATTCTTTCTCCCACAGACACTTTCTGAATGTGGTGGGTCTTAGCAGCCAGAAATGGACAGGACCCACCATGTTCACCTTTTTAAGCTCTATGGAGAAGCCATAAGCTCTAGCCAATTCTATGTTTTTCGTTTTGCTTTAGAATTTTAATTTCTTCCAACGTCAAAGAATACGGATCGTCCTCCAACTTCTGTTCAAGCTCCATCACACCCCAAATTAGTTTTATGATTAAATCATCGCTCATTTTGCAATCTCCGTATTTACGCTGTGGCTTCTACCGACAGCAGTGAAGAAAATTGTCGTGGTCTTTTAAGAGTTCTATTTGCTCTATAGACAAAGAATATGGATCGTCCTCAAACCGCCGTTTAAGCACCATTACCTCCCAGACTAGTTTTACAATTTCATCATCTGTCATAGTGTCTCTAACGACTGAAACTGGATAACTTTTAACAGGACACGCTTTTGGCAACCGGCTGGTCCAGCATCTGGTAGCCTTTCCAGAGCCTTATGAGTTATTGAATTGTGAACAGGGGTTGGTATGGTTCAGGTATAAGCTTGGATTGCTGACCAGAGGAGAAATCAATGCGATCAATGTTGCTGAGTATTATGTTTTGTCTGATTTCCAGCGTCAGTTGGGCTGAGGCTGTTTCGTGGGCTGATCTGGTTGAAAATCCGGGTGATGGGCTGGTTTATAAGAAATTTCTGACCATGCCGTTTACCGGGGTTGTGATTGCCACCGCCGATGACCCTGTTCAGCGATCATACAAAGATGGCGTTAAACACGGTGAATGGGTTGAGTTTGATGCAAACGGCTTGGTGACAACCAAAAGTGAGTACTCGGAGGGCAGGATACAGAAAAAAGTAGGCTTTGAGGATGAAAAGGAAACGACTGAGGAGAGGTACGAATATTATGAAAATGGCCAGTTATGGATCAGAGAAAATTACAAAGACGGGCAACAACATGGGCTGACGGAATTGTATTATGAAAACGGTCAGTTATCGATAAAAGGTAACTTCAAAAATGGGGAACAGCACGGGCTACTGAAATACTTTAGCGAAGATGGTTCGTTACAACGCTCCTATAAGTATGAAAATGGTGAAATGATAATTGACTAACACCCACTCGAATAGAAACACCCATTTCAGGTAGCGGTAAGCAGTTTGAATGGCGCCAGCCACTATATAGAGAAGTTATTTGATCTAATTCTAATGGCACCGTTGCACGGCATTCTTCTTCTGTTTTAATCAGGCTTGAATTACGGTCCAGAGCGTTAAAGCTACTCATTTCATTTATATTCCTGCAGACTAGGAAAACCCACTGTTCGCATCACGCTGCCTCGACCTCTGGTCTGATACGATAGACTGACTGACGGGATATTTTTAGTGACCTAGCCACTGACGTGACGGACGAGCCAGCATTAAGCATGGTTGAAAGGCTGACTACTGAGTTTGACCCAAGGTAAATCATTATGTTTTGGCGCAGGTGGGAATTTGAGCCAGACGGAAACTTCTGACGGTGTTCTAGAGGGTCCCATGTGTCTAAGTTTGCTGCAAACAGTCCAGAGGTTAAGGTGGTCCAGAAGGCTAGATTTAATTTGAATGAGATGTTGTCTGTTTTTGAGTGACAAAAAAGGGAGAAAACTGCTCCCACCACTCATAATCTTTTGAATAGTGGAAGCAGAGTGTTGTCCGAAGATCGGGTGTCCAGTTCTTCACTTCATAAAAGGTAACGACACCTGAGAATATGTTTTAGGGCGGGATAAATTATTTGTTTTGACCCATAAAGAATGTCACTGACAGGGCGTTAACTGTTACATCGGTGTTGCTGTTGTTCCAGTACCGATGCGGAGATAGCTGGAGGCGTTCCCCCTCGTTAGCTGACCACTATCTCCGCCAGCAGCAACACCGAAGGTCCAGCCAAAGTAATTTTCTTATGTTGTTGATGGGATGGGATACCGGTCGATTCGAAATCGTTGGCTTATAAATTAGGGGTCTCATGTGCTATCATTATTAAGGGCTGCCTTCCCTGAGCTTCACATAGATGTTTCTGTATGGGCCTGTAATTAGCCCTCACGCTGCATTCCGGTAAGCATCAAGGAAACCCCCTCTATATTGGCCTAATCTGAGGTGCGATTATTGCGCGAGGCTGGCGAAGTGGCTGGCGCAATATGAGGATTTAGAAGATTGGCAAGCAATGGGGTGGGCGCGGTTCCAAATATTCGGATGAGTTTAAGCGTCGGCTTGTGGCGGAAAGCCATGTTGATGGTGTGAGCATGCCGATGGTTTCTCGCCGTCATAGTGTGCCGACAAGCCGGATTTATGCGTGGCGCGGTGATGTACGGTTCCAGCCGGGTGGGTCGGATGATGCCGGGTTCATGCCTGTTGAGATTTCAGGCGGCAATCACGATGCGGTACCGGTGCTGCCGGAAACGCAGCCTACAGCCAGCCCCATATTGGAATCACGCTTGAGAACGGGCGCAAGCTGAGCGTGAGCGCGGGCATTGATGCGGACTTTGTGCTGGAACTGGCACGTGTTCTGGCAGCATGATCCCTGTGCTGGCGGATGCGAAGATCTGGCTGGCGACGGGTGTTACCGATATGCGTCGTGGGTTTAATGGCCTTGCGGCACAGACCGAACAGGTTCTGGCGGGCGATCCGTACTCTGGGCATCTTTTTTTGTTCCGGGGCAGACGCGGTGATCAGATCAAGACGATCTGGTGGGATGGCCAAGGGGCCTGTCTGTTCACCAAGCGCCTTGAGAGGGGTCGATTTGTCTGGCCCACAGCCCATGAGGGTAAGATCAATTTGACCCGCGTGCAATTGGCGATGCTGATGGAAGGTATAGACTGGCGGATGCCGCAAAAGACGTGGCGGCCAAAGATAGTCGGATAGAGGGCAGGTTTTGTTGGCGTTTTACCGTTTTGGGATTCCCTGCGAGGCTCTGTTTTGCTAGAGAGTAGCATGAGCAAGACCCCTCCAAATCTAGCTAATTTGCCCCCTGATGTGCAGGGTTTTGTGGCCGCACAAGCGGCTGAATTGGCCCGTAAGGATGCGGAGATGTTAGGCCTCTCACTCAGCCATGCCAACGCACAAAAGCGCCTCAAGGATGAGAAGGCATCGGCGGAAGCAGCCCTTGCTGCCGAGCTTGCCGCTCATGCGCGGGCGATCCAAAGCAGAGATTCTCTCATTGCCGATCTGCGCCTGCAATTGCACGGACATAAAAGGCACCGCTTTGGCTCCAAATCAGAAAGCAGCGCGCAACTGGCGCTGGAACCGATCCTTGAAGAACTGGAGATTGAGCAAGCCACCAAGACAGAGGATGATTGCGAAGACACATCCTCTGAGGCCAATGCCTCAAAACCACCGCGCGCACCCCGTAAGCGAAAGCCTTACCCCAAGGGCCTCAAACGGGTTCAGAAGACCATTACCCCCAGTGAGACCTGCGAAGACTGCGGTGGCAGCTTCAAAGTCCAGGGAACAGATGTGATGGAGGAACTGGAATATGGTGAGATGGGTTAGAAAATGATCCAGTGAATCATTTTCCAGTAGAACGGCCATTACGTGGTGAACCAGATTGAGCGTCCACGTCTGGCCTGCACCGCGCCCGATACTTCGGGTAGGCAAAAACTCACGCCCAACTCGCCATGGCTGCAATCAGCCAGAACCTCCTCAAAGCCGCAAACAAGATTAAAATAACCCCCAAAGCACCCAAAGCTGCCTGACCCAAAAACACCACTCATGCGTCCGCTGGCAGCACAGCGGACCAATCAATGCCGCCCGAGCCTCGGAAATCCGAGAACCAAGACATTACGCAGCGGTCTTATCAAGAGTGGACCACTTACATCACGCCCACCAGCGACGTTAGAGCGTGTTCAGTAAGTGCTTATTTTGCTTATCCCAAGAAGTTTTACAATACAGTTGAAGGGGAAGGGGAAGGGCTGAAACCACGGGTCCAAATCCTGATTTCCACCAGATAATGACTTTTGGCCTTTGATACTCAGTTCTTTCATTTTTACCTCCATTATGCTTCCATTTTAAAAGTGCATGCCCATCAATTTCTTATACTGAAAAAGATACCACTTAAGGTAGGTATAGCATATCCTTAATGTTTGATCACTATCAACTAAAGTATTGGTTCGTCACAAGGGGCTTTTAACCCAGCGACGTTCAAAGTTCAGCTCCGCAAACAAAAAGCCCAAATTTCAGGATGGTTAAAATACGCTGATCGAACTCGCAGTCGAAAGTATGCCCAAGGATCTGGTAACAAAAACAGATTTGTTCCTTTCACTGTTCGTCGTCAGGATTTTTGGAACCATTAGCTATTTGAACGCCGCGAGTATCTAGGCTCATCTGATTGTTTTCATTATGCGGTTTGTTTGCGGTGTTGCAAGCGTCTCTCTTTTAATGTGTTTTGTTTGATCCTTTCCCTTTGTTGTAGGATTTCTTTGTCACGTCCAAAGTAGACATCAGACGGAGTGACGTTGTTCAGGCTCTCGTGATAGCGCTGGTGGTTGTAGTGATCCACGAAGGCTTCGATATGAGCTTCAAGATCACCAGGCAGGA
>ERZ802830.1217-NODE-1217-length-24827-cov-6.12377_pt1 | contig 24827 bp, 21 predicted proteins | sample MGYA00345654_ERZ802830 | MGnify/ENA primary metagenome ERZ802830 (study PRJEB30503, sample SAMEA104212375) | marine metagenome | biome: Westerlies Biome; feature: [SRF] surface water layer (ENVO:00010504) within the epipelagic zone...; material: water...
TGTTGTCATTTTAAACTTACAACATAGATAAATAAAGCTAAAAACATTATTTTTTTTTTTTTTTTAAACAAATGTGATGACAAAATTCAAAAAAAACTATACTAGAGTTACAACCAATACATTACTTGAGATGAAAAATAATAGTGAGAAAATTGCAATGCTAACTGCATATGATTTCACACTATCTAAAATAATAGATTCAGCTGGTATCGACATCATTTTAGTAGGTGATTCAGCATCAAACGTAATGGCAGGCCATGAAACCACACTTCCAATAACTTTAGACCAGATGATTTACCATGCCTCATCTGTAGTAAAGGCCTGTAGTAGAGCATTGATTGTTGTTGATTTACCATTTGGAACATATCAAGCTGATTCAAAAGAAGCTTTGAGGTCTGCAATAAAAATAATGAAAGAATCTGGAGCACATGCTGTGAAGTTAGAGGGAGGAAAAATTGCTAAAGATTCTATTGAAAGGATTTTACAGGCAGGTATTCCTGTTATGGGTCATCTTGGGCTTACCCCTCAATCAATATATAAATTTGGAACTTACAGTGTTAGAGCTAAACAAAAAAAAGAATCTGATGAGTTAATGAATGATGCTTTTTTGTTAGAAAAACTTGGTTGTTTTGGAATAGTTCTTGAAAAAATCCCATCGAAATTAGCTGAAAAAGTTGCAAAAAAAATCTCCCCCCCTGTGATTGGAATAGGTGCAGGAAACAAAGTAGATGGTCAAGTACTTGTACTTCATGATATGCTAGGAATGAACAAAGATTTTAGTCCTCGTTTTCTGCGAAGATATTTGGATTTAAATGATCAAATTTCAGAAGCAGTAAAATCCTACTCTTCGGATGTAAAATCCGGAAAATTTCCAAATAAAAATGAACAATATTAAAGGTGAAATTAATAAAGAAAATATTTTATTTGAGGATAACCACCTTATAGTTATGAATAAAATGTCAGGAGTATTAGTGCAAGGAGATAAAACTGGGGATATTACTCTTCTTGATCAAATAAAAAAATATCTAAAAATTAAATATAGAAAATCTGGAAAAGTTTTTTTAGGATTAGTTCACAGGATAGATAGACCAACCAGCGGTGTGGTTATTTTTGCAAAAACTTCAAAAAGTCTCATTAGGCTAAATAAACAATTCCAAGAAAGAAAAATCAAAAAAACTTATTGGGCTATAACCGAAAAAAAAAATAATTTAAAATCACAAACAATAAAAAACTGGTTAAAAAAAAATAAAAAACAAAATAAATCTTATGTTTACCATAATAAAATCGAAGGAAGCAAAATTGCTGAACTCAAGTTTAGTTTAATAAAAGTATTAAAAAATTATATGTTGTTAGAAATAAATCCAATAACCGGAAGACACCATCAAATTAGAGCTCAATTATCAGATTTTGGTATGGTAATTAAAGGAGATGTAAAATATGGTAGCAAAAGAAATAATTTAGATGGAAGTATAGATCTTCATGCTAAAAATATAAATTTTGAACACCCTGTAAAGAAAAAACAAATTAATATCGACGCTCCAACTCCTAAAAGGGAACCCTGGGTGTCCGTTTTTTCCGATTAAATAGTTTGGCTTTTTCTCTAATTATTTCCCCAATCGGTTTATTGTATATATTACTCTCTAACCATGACAAAATGTCCAAATATAAAAATGATCTTCTTTCATAGGGATCATTCTCGTGTATTTTTAGTTCTCTATGTAAATTAATATACGCTTTTTTTAAATCCTGAGGATATAATTCCCCAAGTTTTTTTACAAATCTTATCATTGCTTTTTGAACCTCATGCATATCATTCATTTTAATCAAAAACCTATAAGTTTCTCGTATGTGCATATCCAGATGATAATCAAATCCAGCTTCGTAATGCGCAACAAGGTTTAAAACTCTTGTAAAACATAATAAATCCTCGCGCATTTTTAAATGTCTATTAGAAATAATTTTATTTAAATATAATATGCAATTCTCATGTTCACTTAAACCAAAATATAAACAAGCAATTTTATAATAAAAAACCATTATATGATGTGGGTCTATTTGACTTTTAAACCTGTCAATACCCAATAAAACGTCGTTGACAATTAGCTTGGCCTTCTCAAAATCACCCTGAAAATTATAATAATTCAGTAAGTTATTGTACTTGTATAAAAAAATCAACGTCTCCAAATTTTCATTAACAGGAAAATCAGGACTTTTAGTTTTAAAAATCAATTTATCAAGAGTTGATTCAAATTTCTGAGGATATTTAATTAGAGTTAGGGATTCTAATAAATAATTATTTCCTTTTAAATAAAAAACCGGATGGATTGAAATCATTTTTGGGTTATTTTCAAACATATCAACCCATTTGGATGAATATTTATAGCTAGATAAAAAATCCTGAATTAAAAAACTATACCAGACATGAGCTTTATAGTACCATAACTTTTCTCTAAATTCAATTTCTTCAGAGTCTATTTTTGGGAGACGTTTGTAAAAGAATCTTGTGATTTCTCGAAATTCATCATCACTTTTAGCGTAACCAGATTTAATAAATCTTTCATATAAACGAAGAGATAAATTCGAGAGTTTACTAGCTAAATCATTCTGCATAATAAGTTTATCAGCCTGAGAAATTAGAACCTCAGACCTGTTGCTTAAACTTCTAGTAATATATTGTGATTCAATAACCTTTTCAAGTTCAACAATATCAAAAGCTGTATATTTTTCTTCGTTTTTTAATGCTAAATTTTTGGCTTTCTCCAATAATTTAAGGCTTTGTTTGTACAAACCCTTTTGATATAAGATTGTTGCAAAATCAATCTGCTCTCTTATTTTTAATCTAATATTTTTATGAGCAGGGTTTAACCTCAGACTAATTAATATTTGTTTATATAAATGTGCTTTAAGATTTGAAAGCTGTTGTTTTGAAACAATTTCTTTATTTAAAATTGACTTTTCATCATAACTATCCGATTTTTCCAAAAAATTAAATAAATTCAAAAACTTTGAGTCAAAATTTGAACCCATTCTGTTAACATATAGTTTGAATTGTCTTTTTTCAGATTTTGTTAGGGATTTTATTAAGGTAAACAATTGTTCTTTTTGATCCTTAGTCATTGTATGATTAATTTTTTAATTAACTTTATACTAGTTGATTATAGCTAAAAATAACTGTTGAATATTGTAATAAAATTAACTAAATATTAAAAGATAAAGTTACAAAATATATTTTCGTTAAGACTTAATTTAATATGCCTAAAGAGATCGTACATATTTTTGATACAACACTTCGAGATGGAGAGCAAGTGCCTGGTTGTAAACTAAATACGGAAAACAAATTAATTATAGCTGAGCAGTTAGAAAATTTAGGTGTTGATATAATTGAAGCAGGCTTTCCAATATCTAGTCCTGGTGATTTTAACTCAGTCACAGAAATATCTAAAATTATTAAATATACCACTGTTTGTGCTTTATCGAGAGCTGTTAAAAAAGATATTGATGTTGCGTACGATGCTATAAAATATGCGAAAAAACCAAGAATTCATACTGGTATAGGAACATCTCCAATGCATATCAAACATAAATTTAATTCTGATAAAAAAAAGATTATCGAACGTGCCATAAGTGCTGTTACCTATGCAAAATCTAAGGTTGAAGATGTTGAGTTTTATGCTGAAGATGCTGGTAGAACTGAAAATAGCTTCTTAGCAAAAATATGTGAAGAAGTAATTAAAGCCGGAGCAACAGTATTAAATATTCCTGACACAACCGGTTATTGTTTACCGGAGCAATATGGAGAAAAGATTAAATATTTAAAAGAAAATGTAAAAGGAATACATAAGGCAATTTTATCATGTCATTGTCATAATGATTTGGGATTAGCAACAGCAAATTCAATTGCTGGTGCAATGAATGGCGCCAGACAAATAGAATGTACAATAAACGGTATTGGAGAACGTGCAGGTAATACATCACTAGAAGAAGTTGTAATGGTAATGAGGCAACATCAAAACTTAAATATTGATACCTCAATAAATAGTAATTTATTATTTAATTTGAGTAATCTTGTTTCAGAGAATATGGGAATGCCTGTCCAACCTAATAAAGCAATTGTTGGTGCAAATGCCTTTGCTCATAGTTCAGGAATTCATCAAGATGGTGTTATTAAAAATAGAGAGACATACGAAATAATAGATCCAAATGATGTCGGGGTTACAGAATCTGCAATTGTACTTACTGCTAGATCAGGCAGAGCTGCTCTTGCATACAAAGCAAAAAAAATTGGATTTGATCTAAATAAAACACAATTAGATAAAGTTTATGAGGCATTTCTTAATTTTGCTGATACAAACAAAAATGTTAATGATACTGACATACCATATATTATTAAGCTATCAAACATATAGAATTAATGAATAAAACACTTTTTGACAAAGTTTGGGATTCACACGTAGTAAAAAATGTAGAGGATGGTCCAGATGTTTTATTTATTGATAGACATATGGTTCATGAAGTAACAAGTCCAGTTGCATTTTTAGGCCTAAATAAAAGAGGCTTATCGGTATTACACCCTGAAAAAACATTTGCAACAGCAGACCACAATACACCCACTTTAAACCAACATCTTCCTGTTAAAGATCCTCTTTCAGCGAATCAATTAAAAACTTTAGAAAAGAACTCAAAAAAATTTGGGATATCATACTGGGGCTTAGGACATAAAAAAAATGGGATTGTACATGTGATTGGTCCAGAATATGGAATCACTTTACCAGGCGCAACAATTGTTTGTGGTGATTCTCACACTTCAACTCATGGTGCTTTTGGAGCTATAGCCTTTGGTATTGGAACTTCTGAAGTTGAAATGGTCTTATCAACTCAATGTATCATGCAGGTTAAACCAAAAAAAATGAGGATCAATGTGAATGGGAAACTAGGTATAGGAGTTACACCTAAGGATGTTGCTCTTTTTATAATTTCCAAACTCTCTACCTCGGGAGCAACTGGATTTTTTGTAGAATACGCTGGATCAGTTTTTTCTGAAATGAGTATGGAGGGTAGAATGACAGTATGTAATTTAAGTATTGAAATGGGTGCGCGAGGTGGCATGATCGCTCCTGATGAAAAGACTTTTAGTTATATAAAAAACAGAGAGTTTACTCCTCAAAATAAAGATTGGACTAAAGCAATGGATTATTGGAAAACATTATTTTCAGACCAAAACTCAAAATTTGATAAAGAATTTTATTTCGATGGAAATAAAATTGAACCAATGATAACCTATGGAACTAATCCAGGAATGGGTATTTCAATTACAAAAGATATTCCTTCAGCAAAAAATGTGGGTGAAGGAAAAACTACATATAAAAAATCACTAAATTATATGGGGTATAGTGAAGGAGAGGAAATGATTGGAAAAAAAATAGATTTTGTTTTTCTTGGAAGTTGTACAAATGGAAGAATTGAGGATTTTAGAGCTTTTGCTAAAATCATAAGAGGAAAAAAGAAAGCTTCCAATGTTACAGCATGGCTAGTTCCTGGCTCTCACAAAGTTTTAGAGTCAATTAAAGAAGAAGGTATTTTAAAAATTTTAAATAAATCAGGATTTGAGCTTCGTGAACCGGGATGTTCAGCATGTCTGGCAATGAATGAAGATAAAATCCCTGTAGGAAAATATGCAGTTAGCACCTCCAATAGAAACTTTGAAGGTAGACAAGGCCCAGGTTCAAGAACAATTCTTGCAAGTCCATTAGTTGCAGCTGCAGCGGCAATTACGGGTAAAATAACTGATCCAAGAACTTTAATTTAAGATTGATGGCATACGAGAAATTTAATATTTTAAGAAGCACTGCTGTGCCTCTGCCAATTGAAAATATAGACACTGATCAAATTATTCCAGCCAGATTTTTGAAAGCAGTTGAAAGAGTAGGCTTTGGAGATAATCTTTTCAGAGATTGGAGATATACTCAAGATGGTATTCCAAAGAAAGAATTTGTTTTGAATAATACTCTTTATAAGGGAAAGATATTGGTTGGAGGAAAAAACTTTGGGTCTGGATCCTCCAGAGAGCATGCCGCTTGGGCAATCTACGATTATGGTTTTAGATCTGTAATTTCAAGTTTTTTTGCTGATATTTTTAAAAATAATTGTTTGAATATTGGGGTACTACCTGTTCAAGTTTCAGAATCCTTTCTTAACAAAATATTTAATACAACTAAATCAGATCCCGAATCAAATTTTGAAATAAATCTAATAAGTCAAACAGTATCAATTATTGGAACTAATTATGTTGAGTCTTTTAAAATTAATCCATATAAAAAACAAAATTTATTAAATGGTTATGATGATATAGACTATCTAATTAATTTGAAAAATCAGATTTCCGACTTTGCCAAGAAAACTCCTTTTTAAACTATAGGTTTTGAAGAATAATAACATTAGGAAGATAGAGATAATGGATACAACACTCAGAGATGGTGAGCAAACTTCTGGTGTCTCATTTTCAGTTTCTGAAAAATTGACTTTATCAAAACTTTTATTAAGTGAATTAAAAGTAGATAGAATTGAAGTTGCATCAGCAAGGGTCTCAAAAGGTGAGTTAGAAGCTGTTAAAGAAATTACTGAGTGGTCTAAAGAAACTGATTTTCAAAAAAAAATCGAAGTCTTAACTTTTCTTGATAATGGTATTTCTATTGAATGGATGATCAAATCTGGTGCAAAAGTTCAAAACCTGCTAACTAAAGGTTCTTTTAATCATCTCAAACATCAACTTAAACAAACACCCGAAAAACACTTTATAAATATTGAAAAAAGTATAAATATTGCTAGAGATCATGGTATCATAACGAACGTATACCTTGAAGATTGGAGTAATGGGATGAGGAACTCAAAAGATTATGTTCATGAATTATTGAATTTTTTATCAACTAAAAATATAAAAAGAATTCTTCTACCAGACACTCTTGGAGTTTTAACACCCCATGAAACAAAAAAGTTCATTTCGGAAATAATTAATAAATATCCTAAACATGTATTTGATTTTCATGGTCATAATGATTATGACTTAGGAGTTGCTAATGCTATGGAGGCAGTCAAGTGTGGAGTAAATGGTTTACATATGACTATAAATGGAATGGGAGAAAGAGCTGGTAATGTCCCTCTAGCAAGTATTGTTTCTGTAATTAATGATTTTGTTCCAAATGTAAAAACAAATATTAATGAAAAAGCTTTATTTAAAGTTAGTCAAATAGTATCAACATTCACAGGTATTAGAATACCTGCTAATAAACCCGTCGTTGGAGCAAATGTATTTACTCAAACAGCTGGGATTCACGCTGATGGAGATAGTAAGAAAAATTTATATCATAACAATTTGGTTCCTGAACGATTTGGAAGGAAGAGAAAATATGCATTAGGTAAAACTTCAGGTAAAGCCAATATTATTAAAAATCTTGAGGAACTTGGCTTAAAACTTAATGATTCTGATCTTAATAAGGTAACAAAAAGAATAACAGAACTTGGAGATAAAAAACAAAGGGTAACCTCTTATGACCTCCCCTATATAATATCAGATGTACTTGGTAGTCATAACTCACAAAAAAAAATTATTGTAAAATCATATGCTCTTACTCATGCTAAGGGATTAAATCCATCAACAACAGTATCCTTAGAAATAGACGGGGAAATTTTAGAAGAAAATGCTTCTGGTGATGGTCAGTTTGACGCATTTATGAATGCAGTTCAGAAAATTTATAAGCGGAAAAAAATGAGATTACCATATTTGATTGATTACGCAGTTCATATTCCACCTGGAAGTAACTCAGATGCTTTGTGTGAAACTACAATTACATGGAAATTAGATGATGATGAATTCATTACAAGAGGATTAGACTCTGATCAAACCGTTTCAGCAATCATCGCAACAGAAAAGATGTTAAATAACTACTTTTAAGAATGAAAATAAAAATCGCTGTTTTAGCTGGAGATGGAATTGGTCCAGAAGTTATTAGGGAAACTTTGAAGGTATGCAATACAATAGGTAAAAAATTTAATCATCAAATTGATTGGATACATGCACTTACGGGCGCAGCGGCAATTGAAAAATATGGTGATCCGTATCCACCAGCAACTCACGATGTTTGTGTAAATTCAGATGCTATCCTTTTCGGAGCAATTGGATTACCAAAATTTGATAATGATCCATCTGCAAAGGTAAGACCCGAAGAAGGATTATTAAGAATGAGAAAAAAATTAGGATTATTTGCCAATGTCAGACCAACTTTTACATTTCCCTCATTAATTGATAAATCTCCATTGAAAAAAGAAAGAATTGAAGGAACTGATTTAGTTTTTTTACGTGAATTAACTGGAGGTATTTATTTTGGGAAAAAGGGTCGAAAAAATAATGGAAATATAGCTTTTGATACATGTATTTATTCAAAAAAAGAGATAGTTCGAATTGCTAAAATGGGGTTTGAATTGGCAATGAAAAGATCCAATAGATTATGCTGTGTTGATAAAGCAAATGTTATGGAAAGTTCAAGATTGTGGAGAGAAACGGTTCAGGGTTTAGAAAAAGAATATCCATCGGTCAATGTATCATATGAATTAGTTGATGCTGTTGCTATGAGACTTGTTCAATGGCCAAACTCATATGATGTTTTAATCACAGAAAATTTATTTGGAGATATTCTAACTGATGAGGCTTCCGTAATATCAGGATCTATGGGTTTGATGCCATCAGCTTCATTGGGTAAAGGAGTTTCTTTATATGAACCCATTCACGGATCTTTCCCTCAAGCTACAAATAGGAATATAGCCAATCCTCTGGCAACAATTTTATCCGCAGCAATGATGTTTGAAATGAGTTTTAATCTAACAGAAGAATCAAATTTGATTAAAAAGGTTGTGGATATTTCTTTAGAAAAAGATATAGTTACTGAAGATTTGTCTAATTCTAAAAAATCCTATGGAACATCTGAAGTAGGCGATTTTTTAGTAAAAGAGATACTAAATAATTAAGCAGCCCTTTAAATCATTTTCACCTGGCTTTAATAGAGACACCCCGCTTTTTGTTGAAACTCCCAAAACTAAACATTCACTAATGAAATCATGTATTTTTCTTTTTCCAATATTAATTACAACCACAACATCTTTTCCTGTAAGTTCTTTTGGTGTATATAAATCGGTTATTTGAGCTGATGAATTCAAAATTCCCAATCGACCAAAATCAATAACTAATTTATAAGCTGGTTTTTTTGCTTCCATGAATTTATATGCTTTTAGAATAGAACCAATTCGTATATCAATTGAATTAAACTCCTCTAAATCAATTAGTTCATTCATATCAAAAAAGTTCAATTGATTTTTAATAATTGAACATCGAAAATTAGTGAAGCATCAGGAGGAATTACTCCTCCTGCTCCTTTATGTCCATATGCCAATTCACTTGGAATAACAAATCTTGCGGTAGCTCCTTCATCTAATAACAAAATACCTTCATCCCATCCAGCAATAACTTGTCCAATTCCGAGAGTAAAATCTATAGGCTGATTTCTTTGATATGAGGAATCGAAAACGGTTCCATCTATAAGCATTCCTTTATAATGAACTGATACGCTCTGACCTTTAGAGGGTCTCTTTTTATTACCCTTATTATTAATTTTATAATACAAACCAGATTGAGTTTTATCCATACTCTCAATAAGTTTATTAAATTGTTTTTCATCAGTTTTATTTTTCAAATTGTTTGAATTTTGCTTGTCATTAATAAATTTTTGTAATGCTTTACTTGCATTCCATTTTTTTGCTTTTTCCCCAACTCTAATAATTTCAATATGGTTAATTAAGTCATCTTGTTCGATTAAATTAACAACATCTAATCCATCGGTAACTTTTCCAAAAACAGTGTGCTTGCCATCTAACCAGTTGGTAGGAACATGAGTAATAAAAAATTGACTACCGTTTGTTCCTGGACCAGAATTTGCCATTGATAAAGTACCTGGTGTACCATGATTTAATTCGTCAGAAAACTCATCGTCAAACTGATAACCCGGTCCCCCTGAACCCTTTCCATGGGGGCAGCCTGCTTGGATCATAAAATCTTTTATTACTCTATGAAATTTAATTCCGTCATAAAAAGGAATACCGATATCCTTATGATCATTTTTAATTTCACCCTCAGCTAAACCAACAAAATTTCCAACGGTTCCCGGTGTAATTTCATATGTTAAATTAGCAATAATATCTCCTTTTGTAGTTGTTAGTTTTGCATACAGTCCATTTTTCATTTTTTTATTTTTAATTTATATAAATACGTTTAATTATCAACATTTAATCAAAAATTAATTGGCTATTTCTGATAAAAACTTAATTCTAAATAATCGCAATTCATCCTCGTCAAAATCATCTCCAAAGTTTTCGATTGCATCTTTAATATTATCCGTTTCAGAATTTATAAAATAATCGTGAAGCTCATTTTGTGAATCTTCATCTAGAACTTCATTTACATAATAATTAATATTTAGTTTGGTTCCAGAAAAAATAATTGTTTCCATTTCAGATATTAGTTTATTTAAACTCATAACTTTTGCGGAGGCAATATCCTCCAATGGGATTTTTCTATCTATGCTTTGAATTAAATATAACTTAAGTGAAGAATTTGATCCAGTACTTTTAACAATAAGATCTTCAAGTCTTAAAATTTCATTTTCTTCAACATATTTATTGATCAACTCTAAAAAGGGTTTACCAAAACGCTTTGCTTTTCCCTCTCCCACACCAACTATATTTGATAATTCAGAAATTGACAAAGGATATTTGATTGCCATTTCCTTGAGGGAGTTTTCTTGAAAAACCACATAAGGAGGAATTTTATTTTCTTTAGCAATTTTTTTTCTTAAATCTTTTAAATTACTAATCAAAATCTCATCATATTCTATATTATCAAACGTTTTTATATTTGAATTGATTTTATTAATTGACTTTTGTCTAATTTCAAATTTATATGGGGATTTTAAATAATCAATTCCTTTCGACGTCAACTTAATTATTCCATACGTTTCTATTTCTTTTTTTATGAAACCTGATATAATTGACTGATTAATTAATCCAATCCAGTAATCTTCATTTTTATATTTACCTTCTCCAAAAAATGATTTTAAATGAGCTTTACGAGCTACAATTAAGGCATTTGTATTTCCAGTCAATACCTTAACTATTTCGTTTGACTTATATGATTCTTTTGTTTCCATAACAGCTTTAAGTAATAATGATAATTCATTTCCAACCTCAACTGAAGTTGTAGGAAATTTCATATTATCATCATTTTTTGCACCATCACCATTTTCAGGATCAAAGCTTTCACCAAAGTAGTTTAAAATAAATTGTCTTCTAGATGATAATGTTTCAGCATATGCAACAACTTCATCCAACAAAGTTTTTCCAATTTCCTTTTCGGCAATTGGCTTAGCTTGAAGAAACTTTTCTAATTTTTCAATATCCTTCTTTGAATAAAATGCAACACAATATCCTTCACCACCATCTCTTCCCGCTCTACCAGTTTCTTGATAATAACTTTCAATGCTCTTAGGCATGTCATTATGTATAACAAATCTAACATCAGGCTTGTCGATACCCATTCCAAAAGCTATAGTTGCAACTATAACATCACAGTCTTCGTTTAAAAAAGAATCTTGATTACTTGCTCGTGTTTTGGTATCAAGACCAGCATGATAAGGAAGTACCTTAATGTTATTTACTTTAATAACTTCTGTCAATTCTTCCACTCTTTTTCGTGACAGACAATATATTATGCCTGATTTTCCTGAATTTTTTTTTATAAATTTTATTATTTCACTATCAATATTATCAGTCTTAGGTCTAACCTCGTAAAATAAATTAGGTCTGTTAAAAGAACCTTTGAAAATTTTTGCATTTTGAATATTTAAATTTTTCATTATGTCATCTTGAACCTTTATGGTCGCGGTGGCAGTCAATGCTATGATTTTTGAGTTTGATTTTATATTGTTAATAATAGTGTTTAAGCTTCTGTAATCTGGCCTAAAATCATGACCCCACTCAGAAATACAATGAGCTTCATCGATTGCAAAAAAAGAAATTTCGATCTTTTTTAAAAAAGAAATAGTTGATTCTTTGGTTAATGACTCAGGAGCTAAATACAAAAGTTTTGTTTTTCCTAAAATAATATCAGTTTTTACTTGTTCAAGTTCAGTCTTATTTAAAGAAGAATTAAAAACATGTGCAACGCATTTATTTGTAGATATACCCCTAATGAAATCAACCTGATTTTTCATTAATGCTATTAAAGGGGAAACAATAATAGCAGTTCCATCACTTATAAGCGCAGGCAATTGGTAACATAATGATTTACCAGCACCAGTAGGCATAACAACAAATGAATCATTACCTCTTAAAAGATTATTAACAACTGGTTCTTGAAGACCTTTAAAATTTGAAAAACCGAAAAATTTCTTTAAACTTTCTTCTAAACTTACCTCCCTCATCGAGATCGATGCTTATTCATAAATTAGCTACATTTGTACATAGTTAAATATACAATTTTCTTTTTGAAAAATTTAAAAGTATTTCGATTTGATATCTAAAAAAAGTATTATAGAAAGAGCAAAAATGACCATATTAATGGAAGCAGAAGCTATTAATAATTTAGTCAATTATATTGATGATAGTTTTTTAGATGTAGTTAATTTAATTGCAAATTCAAAAGGAAGAGTAGTCGTTACAGGTATTGGTAAAAGTGGAGTGATTGGATTAAAAATTGTAGCTACTTTTAACTCAACAGGAACTCCTTCAATTTTCATGCATGCTGCAGATGCAATACATGGTGATCTTGGAATTATTCAGAAAGATGATATTGTAATATGCATTTCAAAAAGCGGTAATTCTCCAGAGATTAAGAGTCTAATTCCTTTTTTGAAAAAAGAAAAAAATATTCTTATTGGAATGACTTCTGATCTTAATTCTTTTTTATCAACTAATTCTGATTTCATAATAAATACTCCTGTATCAAAAGAGGCCTGCCCAAACAACCTTGCTCCCACTACAAGTACCAGTGTTCAACTGGCTATGGGAGATGCTCTTGCCATGTGTCTACTTGAACAAAATAAATTTGAGGCTAAAGATTTCGCAAAATATCATCCTGGTGGAAATTTAGGTAAAAAGTTATTTCTCACCTTAGGAGAAATGATCAATTCCAAAAGCCAACCAACTGTTGATATTAACGATCCATTAAAAAATGTAATAAATGAAATAACATCAAAAATGTTGGGTGCTACTGCGGTATTAAATGTAAATAAAGTCGTTGGAATAATTACTGATGGAGATATAAGAAGAATGTTAGAGGAAAATGAAACATTTAAAAATAAGACGGCTTCTGATATAATGACATATAATCCAATATGCCTTAACCATAATGTTTTAGCTGTAGAAGCAACAAAAATGATGAATAAAAAAAATATTAATCATGTAATTGTATTAAAAAACAGCAAATATCTAGGAATTATACATGTCTTGGATTTGATTAAAGAGGGCATAAATTGATGAAAGATCCAAATCAAATGTCATTTCTTGACCATTTAGAGGAGCTGCGGTGGCATCTGATAAGGTCTGTTATTTCAATACTAATTATTGGGACATTAGCATTTATTTTTAAAGATTTCATTTTTAATACTTTGTTATTCGGTCCAAAAAATATCAATTTTATAACATACGAATGGTTTTGTAATATAAGTCAAATACTAGGTCAAGGAAATAGTTTTTGTATAGAAGAAATGCCTTTTAGAATTCAAAGTCGGACTATGGCTGGTCAATTCTCAGCTCACCTCTGGACCTCTATATTAGCGGGTTTTATAGTTTCTTTCCCTTATGTTTTGTATGAATTATGGAAGTTCATAAGTCCAGGTCTAAATGATTATGAGAGAAGGAATGCTAGAGGGTTTATTTTAATAGCTTCCTTGTTATTTTTTGTAGGTGTACTTTTCGGATACTATGTAATAACTCCTTTATCAATAAATTTTTTGGGCAATTACTCAGTAAGTGATGAGGTTTTTAATGATTTTGATCTTTCAAGTTATATAAGTTTACTTAGAGCATCAGTTTTAGCTTCAGGATTAATTTTTGAACTCCCAATTATAATATATTTTTTTACAAAAATTGGATTAGTAACTCCAAAGTTTTTAAAATCAAATAGAAAATTTGCTTTAGTAATATTGCTATCCTTATCTGCTATAATCACTCCCCCTGATATAGCAAGTCAGATTATAGTTTGTATACCTCTTCTAATTTTATACGAAGTCAGTATTTTTATATCAAAAATAGTTTATTCAAAACAAGAAAATATAAATTCTAATATTAGTTAATGAAATTAAGAGCTGAAAATATAGAAAAATCATATAGAGGAAAAGGTTTGGATGACTTTTTTACAAAAAAAGTAGTTGTTAATAAAATCTCTTTAACATTAAATCAAGGTGAAATAGTTGGTCTACTTGGTCCAAATGGAGCCGGTAAAACTACATCATTCTATATGATAGTTGGACTTATTAAACCAGATGATGGAAAAATATATATAGATAATGATGAAATAACTAATTTTCCAATGTACAAAAGAGCACAAAATGGTATTGGATACCTTGCTCAAGAGGCTTCGGTATTCAGAAAAATGAGTGTTGAAGAAAATATTTTAAGTGTTCTACAATTAACAAAATTATCTAAATCAGATCAAAAATTGAAGATGGAGTCATTACTTAAAGAATTTGGACTAATTCAAATACGAAAAAACAGAGGTGATCTATTATCTGGTGGCGAAAGAAGAAGAACTGAAATAGCGAGAGCATTGGCAACCGACCCTAAGTTTGTTTTATTAGATGAACCTTTTGCTGGGGTTGACCCAATTGCTGTAGAGGATATTCAAAAAATTATATCTCATCTTAAGAAGAAAAATATCGGAATATTAATAACTGATCATAATGTTCAAGAAACATTAGCAATTACAGATAAAACATACCTTATGTTTGAGGGTAAAATTTTAAAAGAGGGTTCACCAGAGGAATTGGCAAAAGACGATATGGTAAGAAAAGTTTATTTAGGAAAAAACTTTGAGCTAAGGAAAAAGTAATTCATAATAGAAGATTAAAATATCTTTATTAAAAAATATTCAAATACAAATTGATTTGAAAAAAGTCATCAACATTAAGGAAAAACTTAATAAATTCAACGATCATTGGTCACCAAAAATTATTGCTGATTTCAATAATCATGATATAAAATTAGTTAAACTTAAAGGGGAGTTTGTATTACATAAACATGATGAAACAGATGAGGTTTTCATTGTTTTGGAAGGTGTTTTGAAGATTAAATTTAAAGATAAAATTCAGATTATAAACAAAGGTGAAATGATTGTAATACCTCGTGGAGAAAATCATAAGCCGTTTTGTGATAAGGAGTGTAAAATATTAATAATAGAAAAAAAAAATACTATTAATACGGGAAATAATTTTAATGATTTAACGTCTCCTAACGATATTTGGATATAAATAAGTACTTAAATTAAGATTGAAACAAAATCCAGTTTCTTGTTGCTGAAAGCAATAAATAATTTAGAATAATTATTGGAAATGCTGCGCCTTGAAAATAATATATTAATGGGATTGAAGATAAAGAAAGTATAATAGGATAAATTATAATACTTAATCTTAAGTTGGAATTATTTTTAAATGAAAATAATCTCCAATTACTATTCATCAAAAAAACAAAAAGGCAAACTAAAAATATCAAAACATGAGGAGACTTTAAATAATATGATATAAAAAAAAAGGATGGATTATTAATAAGTATTGGCAAACTACAAAAAAATATAGCGTTAGCTGGTGTTGGCAAACCAAAAAAATCAAAAGATTTTGATTCTCTAATATTAAACCTTGCTAATCTGAATGCCGCGCCCAATGGAATCAAAAATGACACTAGAGCTATGGGGGCAATTGAAAAAATAATATCATTGTTAAATAAATTTAATTTGAAATGACTTATTATAACTCCACTCCTTAAAAATAGTTGATAAACTACTATCCCAGGAACAAAGCCGCTTGTAATCAAATCTGCAAGAGAGTCTAATTGTAATCCTAGTTTACTTGAAACATTAAATAATCTAGCTACAAGTCCATCAAATAAGTCAAAAAAAACTCCCAAAAGAACAACTAAAAAGGTTGCATCAAATTGATTTGAGGTTGCGAGAACAGATGCAACGCATCCACACATCAAATTTGCTGCAGTTATTAAATTTGGTATATATTTTATCATAATTAATATATGTGACTCAAAAAAACAAATATTTATGTTAATTGAAGCTAAAAAGTTTAAAAAAAATTAACTTTCAAGAATAAATGGGATTAAATAAGACTCATATATCATTATGCTTAATTTCAGCATTTCTGTTTTTTGCAGGATGGCCAACATTTGGTAATCCAGTATTTCTTTTTTTAATTTTTGTTCCAATTTTTTTCCTTCAAAAAAAAATTAATGAAGACAATAATAAGAATAAAAACTTTAGAGTCTGGTGTTATAGCTATTTTACTTTTTTGCTCTGGAATTTATCAACAACATGGTGGTTGGTAAACGCATCATTATCTGGAATGATTATCGCAAATACATTTAACGCATTATTTTTTAGTATTATTTTTTTATTTTATCAATGGGGAAGAAAAAGACTTCCATCAAACGGTTCCTATATTTTACTAATTAGCACATGGGTTTCTTTTGAAAAACTTCATTTACTTTGGAGTATATCGTGGCCATGGCTAAATCTGGGTAATGGGTTTTCAGATTATATTTACTGGGTTCAATGGTATGAGTATACCGGTACAATGGGTGGTACATTATGGATATTAATACTAAATATTGGTTTTTTTGAAACTTTTAAAAATTTAAAAAAACCTTATATGATTAAAAATATTCTGAACAAGAGCTTGAAACTAATTCTTGGAATTACATTTCCAATTCTAATTTCCTTACTAATTTACATAAATCATGAGGATTCAGTAAATAAAATCAAAGTAGTCTTGGTTCAGCCAAATATAGATCCATATGACGAGAAATATATTTATTCTAATCAAGATTTACTTGAGAAATTTAAAAAACAAATTGAAAAATATAAAAATACAGATATAGACTTCATACTTTTACCAGAAACATACTTTTCTGAGGGATTTGGTGAAAGGCTAAATGGATTTGAATTAAATGAGTTAAATAAAAAAATTAAATCATCACTGGAAGAATTTAAAAAAACTCAATTAATTAGTGGTATTCAATTTTATAATACATATTCAGATCAAAATAAAACTAAAACTTCAAATAAAATAAAAAAAAATTTATGGGTAGATTATTATAATTCTGCGATCTGCTTTTCCCATGAGGAAAAAACAAATTATTATCATAAATCAAAATTAGTTGTAGGAGTTGAAACACTTCCTTATTCTGAATATATAATGCCAATTTTTGGAGAATATATGGTTGATCTTGGGGGAACAGTTTCCAATAGAGTTACTCAAAAAAATAGATCTATTTTTTATCATCATCAGAAAAAAATAATTTCTGCTCCAGTCATTTGTTATGAATCAATTTATGGAGAATTTAGTACCGAATATATTAGGTTAGGTGCAGACTTCTTAGCTGTAATCTCTAATGACGCATGGTGGGGAAACACTCAGGGTCATAAACAATTACTTAGCTATACCAGGTTGAGAGCTATAGAAAATAGAAGGTCTATAGCTAGGAGTGCAAATACAGGAATCTCTGCTCTTATAAATGAAAATGGAGAATATTTAAAAAAACTCGATTATGGTTTAGAAGGAACTATAGCTGGAGAAATACCCATAGTAAAAAAAATTACCTTCTACACCAAGTATGGGGATTATATAGGCCGCATTAGTGTTTTAATATTTCTGCTCTATTTTTCTGTTGCAGTTAGTGGAAGATTTAAAAAAAAAATACATAATTTTTAATTTTCTTTAAATTATAATAAAAAAAGTAACAAAAAGTTGTTCAATTTAATAAAGATTATATTTTTGCAAAAAAATAATTATAATGTATTGGACATTAGAGCTTGCTTCATACCTTAGTGATGCACCATGGCCAGCAACAAAAGATGAATTGATAGACTTTTCAATTCGTACGGGAGCTCCTCTTGAAGTAGTTGAAAATCTTCAATCTATGGAAGATGAGGGTGATATATATGAGTCAATTGAGGAAATATGGCCTGATTTTCCGACTGAAGAGGATTATCTATGGAATGAAGATGAATATTAAAGTCAATTTCAAATTGATAAAAAGTCTCTTAAAAGGCTTCTTTTTTGCGTACATTTGAATGTCTAAAATTCAATTTTAATGACTTTTTTAAATAATATTCTCAAAACTTTCCTTGGTGATAAAGCAGAAAAAGATGTATCCAAGATTAGACCATTTGTAGCTGAAATCAATCAAATTCAACAACAATTTCAGGATATCAGTAATGATGAATTGAGAAATAAAACTCAAAACTTAAAAAATATAATTAATCAGTCTAGATTCCATATAGATGAGGAAATTAAAATCTTAGAAGTCAAAATTGAAGATTCCACTGATTTCGAAGATAAAGAAAAATTGTATCTAGAAATAGATTCTCTGGAAGAGAACGCTGATCAAATCATCAAAAAAAAATTAGATGAGATACTTCCTGAAACATTTGCTGTAGTTAAGGAAACAGCTAGAAGGTTTAAGGACAACTCTTTTATAGAGGTATCCGCAACTAACTATGATCGTTTACTTTCTGCCAATCACGATTACATAGAACTAAGAGGTAGCAAAGCTATTTGGAAAAACCATTGGGATGCTGCTGGTAAACCTATTACTTGGGATATGGTTCACTACGATGTTCAATTAATAGGTGGAATTGCTCTTCACCAAGGTAAAATTGCAGAAATGCAAACTGGAGAGGGAAAAACATTGGTTGCAACTCTTCCAGTATTTTTAAATGCCTTAACAGGTAAAGGCGTGCATCTAGTCACTGTAAATGATTATCTAGCTAAAAGAGATAGTGCTTGGATGGCTCCGTTATTTCAATTTCACGGGCTAAGCGTTGATTGTATTGATTATTACAGACCAAATAGCGAAGAAAGGAGAAATGCTTATTTAGCTGATATAACTTATGGTACTAATAATGAATTTGGGTTTGATTATTTGAGAGATAATATGGCTCATAGACCTGAGGATTTGGTTCAAAGAAAACATCATTACTCAATAGTTGATGAAGTTGATTCAGTACTAATTGATGACGCAAGAACACCGCTTATTATTTCAGGTCCAACACCAGAGGGAGATAGACATGAATTCAATCAGCTAAAACCTCAAGTTTCAGAATTAGTTTCAAAGCAAAAATCTCTTCTGAGTGGTTTATTATCAGAAGCCAAAATAAAAATTAAAGAAGGTGATAACGAAGAAGGAGGTAAAATTCTTTACACTGTATTTAGGGGTCTACCAAAAAATAAAGCTTTAATTAAATATTTGAGTGAAGAGGGTATAAAACAGTTACTTCAAAAAAACGAGAATTTTTATATGCAAGACAATAATAGAAACATGCATATAATTGATGCTGAATTATACTTTATTATCGATGAAAAAAATAATCAAATTGATTTAACAGAAAAAGGAACAGAATTACTGTCTAGCAAAAGCAATGATGCGAATTTGTTTATCTTACCAGATATTGGATCTGAAATTGCAATTATAGAATCAGAGGGGTTAGAACCGGAAAAAGAAGCTAAGAAAAAAGAAGTTCTTTTCAATGACTTTAACATTAAAAGTGAGAGAATTCATTCTATGAATCAACTTCTAAAAGCTTATACGTTATTCGAAAAAGACATCGAATATGTTGTGATTGACAATAAAGTAATGATAGTTGACGAGCAAACTGGAAGAATCATGGAAGGTAGACGTTACTCAGATGGTTTACATCAAGCAATTGAGGCGAAAGAAAATGTAAAAATTGAAGCTGCAACACAAACATTTGCTACAGTAACTTTACAAAATTATTTTAGAATGTACCAAAAACTTTCTGGAATGACTGGAACAGCTGTTACTGAAGCAGGTGAGTTTTGGGAAATATATAAATTAGATGTAATAGAAATACCAACAAACAGACCAATAGCACGAAGAGATGAAAATGATTTAATTTATAAAACCAAAAGAGAAAAATATAATGCTGTTATTAATGAAGTTACTGAACTATCAAATAAAGGCAGACCAGTATTAATTGGAACAACATCAGTTGAAATTTCAGAATTATTGAGTAAAACATTAACAATTAGAAAAGTTAAACATAATGTTCTTAATGCTAAACTACATAAAAAAGAAGCTGATATAGTTGCAGAAGCGGGAAATCCGGGAATTGTAACAATTGCAACAAATATGGCTGGTAGAGGAACCGATATTAAACTCTCAAAATCTGTTATAAATTCTGGAGGCTTGGCAATTGTTGGAACTGAAAGGCACGATTCAAGGAGAGTAGACAGACAGTTGAGAGGACGCTCAGGAAGGCAAGGAGATCCAGGTAGCTCACAATTTTTTGTGTCTTTAGAAGATAATTTAATGAGATTGTTTGGCTCCGAAAGAGTTGCGAAAGTTATGGATAAAATGGGATTGGAAGAAGGTGAAGTGATCCAACATTCTATGATGACTAAATCAATTGAAAGAGCACAAAAAAAAGTTGAAGAAAATAATTTTGGTATTAGGAAAAGATTACTTGAATATGATGATGTAATGAATTCTCAGCGTGAGGTGATATATAAAAGAAGAAGAAATGCTTTAAGTGGAGATAGATTAAAACTAGATATAGCTAATATGTTGTATGATACATGTGAGGATATCGTAACTAGAAATAAAAGCTCTAATGATTTCAAAAATTATGAATTTGAGATAATTAGTAATTTTTCTGTAACGGCTCCCATTAAACTGAAGCAGTTTGAAGATTTAGATGTCGAATCATTAGTATCCGACTTATACTCCTTTTTATTAAACTTTTATCAAAATAAAACCAAATCTAATTCTAAAATTGCATTTTCTGTGATAAAAAATGTTCACGAAAACCCAGGAAATAAGTTTGAAAGAATTGTTGTTCCTTTTTCAGATGGAGTTAAATCAATCAATGTGGTCACTGATTTAAAAAAAGCATATGAATCAAAAGGTGAAAAATTAGTTGATGATTTTGAACGAAATATTTCTTTAGCGTTTATCGATGATATATGGAAAACACATTTGAGAAAAATGGATGAACTCAAACAGTCGGTTCAATTAGCTGTTCATGAACAAAAAGATCCATTATTAATATACAAATTTGAGTCGTTTGAACTTTTTAAAGAAATGATTAATCAACTGAACAGAGATACTCTATCATTTTTAATAAAAGGAAGTTTACCCTCTCAAAATGAGTCAGCTATTCAAGAAGCAAAACAAACTAAAAAAAGTGAAAATTTTGCTACACAAAAAGATGAAATTCTAAACACAGATCAAGTAGCAGCAAAGAATAGAAATATTGGAGCTGGTGCAAGTTACAACAATACTAAAGTAGAAACTATTGTAAGAGAAAAACCAAAAATTGGAAGAAATGAAAAAGTCACAATTAAAAATATTAAAGACGGGACTTCAAAAAAAATTAAATTTAAACAGGCTGAAATATTAATTAGTAAAGGTGAATGGGTTTTAGTCGATTAATAAATCTTTAAAAATAGTTTTACTTTATTTGTATAAAAATTAAATCAAACGATGGAAGAATATGTAAATGCTCTTTTAATTGCAATACCTAGTTTTACCCTTCTAGTACTAATAGAAATAGGCTACGGTCACTATAAAGGATTTCAAACCTATAGTTTTTATGACACTCTTACTAGTTTAACTTCTGGAATGACTCAAATAATAAAAAATTCATTAGGACTAATAGTTATTCTTATTTCATATCCCTTTTTACTTACTAAACTATCAATTATAAGTCTAAATGATACATATTTATTATGGATTTTGGCATTTATATGTATTGACTTTTCCCAATATTGGATTCATCGTCTCAAACACAAAGTAAATATCTTCTGGAATATACATGTAATTCATCATAGTAGTGAAGAGTTTAATCTTGCATGTGCTTTGAGACAAAGTATATCTAATTTAATAGGTTTTACGGCATTTTTTTTAATTCCAGCAGCTGTTTTAGGAATTCCTTATAAAGTAATTTCAATTTTGACTCCACTTCATCTATTTGCACAATTTTGGTACCATACTAGGCATATAGGAAAATTAGGAATTTTAGAATACATAATTGTAACACCTTCTCAACATAGGGTTCATCACGCTATTAATCCTGAATATATAGATAAAAATCTTTCAGCAATTTTTTGCATATGGGACAGAATTTTTGGTACTTTTCAAGAGGAACTAGAGAATATTAAGCCAGTGTATGGAGTACTAAAACCTGTTCAAACCTGGAATCCATTTTGGATCAATTTTCAACACTTATGGAGGCTTATTAAAGATGCATATTACACGAAGGACTGGAAAGATAAGATCTATATATGGTTTAAACCAACTGGTTGGAGGCCAAATGATGTAGAAAAAAAACATCCAATAGAAACAATTACAAATGTTTATAAACAAATAAAATATAAAACTGAAGAAAATTTTGAGAATAAGCTATGGGCAATCATTCAGTTTCTTGGTATTAACTCAATACTTTATTATTTTTTATTTTTTTATTCAAATTTAAAACCAATAAATCGTTTTGAACTAGGGTTTATTATTATGATAAGTATTTTTGGGTTTACATCATTTATGGATGGTCATAAATGGGCTAAAAAATTCGAATTTTTTAGATGTACTTTAATTTTAGTTTACTTTTTAATTCCTTTAAATTGGAACACATATACAGAGACTTCTATAATATTTGTTTACACTTTATTGATTTATTTAGGTCTAACATTAATGAGTTTGTTTATTATTTCCCCTCCAAAAAGAGTTGTAAATGCAACATCAGATTGATTATTTATTAATTGGACCTGCTTATCCATATAGAGGAGGTATAGCAGACTCACAAAATCAATTGGCGTTAAGTCTAACCGAATTGGGCAAAAAAGTAAAACTTTACACTTTCACAAAACTCTATCCAAATTTCTTATTTCCTGGTGTAAGTCAATTTAGTAAAAAAACTATACCTAAATCATTAAGTATTGAAAGGTGTATTCATAGCTATAATCCGATAAATTAGTTTAAAGTTTCAAAAAAAATAAATCATATTGAACCTAAAGTAGTAATTTTTAGATATTACACCCCTTTACTTTCAATATGTTATTTCAATTTAATCAGATCTCTAAGTAATAAAATCAAAGTAGTTGCTTTAGTTGATAATTGGATTCCTCACGAAACAAGAATTTTTGATCAAATTTTGAATAAAATTTTTTCAAAAAAAATTAATCGGTTTTTAACCTTATCTGAAAATATCTTTTTAGAATTAGAAAGAGATTTAAAATCTCCAATATTCAAAGGTTTTCACCCAATAAGTAAAAATCTTCCAAAGAAACTATCAAAAACATATTCTAGAAAAAAATTAGGTTGGGATACAGAATTTCCTATTATTTTATTTTATGGTTTAATCAGATCATATAAAGGCTTAGATCTACTAATTAAGTCTTTTAATGAGTCTCCAATATCTGAATCTAAATCAAAACTGGCTATTGTAGGTGAATTTTATGAACCAATAAATAAATACAAAAAATTGATTTCTAAATTAAATTTGGATAAGAGAATTTATTTGATTCCCAAATTTGCAGACGAAAAATTGACTCAACTTTGTTTTTCTTCTGCAGATGTAGTTTCATTAACTTATAAATCAGCAACTCAAAGTGGTGTAATACCTATTGCATACCATTATAAAACTCCAATTTTAGTTTCAAATCTACCAGGATTAAAAACACCTATTGAAAATGATAAAACTGGTTTAGTATGTTCTCATAATCCAAAAAATATTTCTATTAGACTAATGGAGATGTTAAATATCAAAAAGCATAAGTTTTTTATTAGAAATATTGAATCTTCAGCTAAAAATTATTCTTGGGATGAATATTCAAGACAGATCATTAATTTTATTGAATAAATCAATTTAAATGAAAAATATAATCATTATCGCATTTACTTTTTTTTTCATAAACTCGTGTAATGGAAGTTTAAATTCAACTAAAGGTGAATTCAAAAATTTACCACCCAAAGAAATCGACTATACTGGTAAAGAAAAAGCATATTTTGCTTCTGGATGTTTTTGGTGTGTTGAAGCTATTTATGAAAGTTTAAAAGGAGTAGAAGAAGTTTTTTCAGGTTATGCTGGAGGGAAAACATCAAATCCAACTTACAGCAGTATCGGTACTGGTAAAACTGGTCATGCTGAATCTGTAGAAGTAATATACGACCCATTAGAGATCTCTTATGAAACTCTTGTTGATGTATTTTTTGGATCCCATGATCCTACTTCTTTAGACAGACAAGGTCCAGATTTTGGTTCACAATACAGATCTATTGCTTTTTATAGAAATGAAAAAGAAAAAGAAATTATTAGAAGAAAAATTGATTTTTTGACAAAAAATAATATCTTCAAAAAATCAATAAAAACCGAGATTTTGAGGATTGATAAGTTTTACTACGCTGAATATTATCATCAAGATTATGAGAAACTCAATCCAAACAATACATATGTTATAAATGTATCTATTCCAAGATTAAATAAGTTTAAA
>ERZ802830.1220-NODE-1220-length-24783-cov-16.6917_pt1 | contig 24783 bp, 17 predicted proteins | sample MGYA00345654_ERZ802830 | MGnify/ENA primary metagenome ERZ802830 (study PRJEB30503, sample SAMEA104212375) | marine metagenome | biome: Westerlies Biome; feature: [SRF] surface water layer (ENVO:00010504) within the epipelagic zone...; material: water...
AAAGACCGAAATAATTAGGTCCAGTAAATGCTATATGCTCTCCATCTGGTGAAAAGCGAGCATTCATGAAGGGAAGTTCATCCCCCCGGACGAGCTCAATAGGTGTTTGTGGATTGAATGGAGAATTAGAAAAAGATCCATCCAGGTCCTTTTCAACAGATTGTAATTGTTCCTTGTTAACCGATTCTGCCGTGCTTTCCTGAGCAAAAGTTGGGGTTATCAGGCCTGTGACAAAAAATGTCATACCAGCAAATATGCTGAAATGTATCAGGTGTAAAGAAGAAAGTTTTCGAGAGATATTTGTGTGCATATGCAAGGTTGTTATAGCTTAAAACGTATGGTGTAGGTTGTTGGTGACCTTAGTCATCTTTCTTTTTGCCAAAATCGGCTTCAATACGAATGAATGGGGTTATAATTACTATCGGAAGGGCGGATACTAGTACCCATATAAAGAAATACTCATATCCAATTGCCTCTTGAACTAGCCCAGATATTGCTCCTGGTATACTCATGCCAAACGCCATGAGCGCGGTACCAAATGCGTAATGAGCTGTTTTAAATGGACCACGTGCAATGTAAATCAAAAACATTAAAAAGGCTGTAAAACCGAAGCCGTACCCAAATTTTTCAATACCCACTAAACTGCTTATTATCCAAAAATTCTCTGGTTGATTGGCTGCCAAATACCAATAGGCCAGGTTGGGGAGGTTCATTATACCAATCATGGGCCACATCCATGCCTTTAAGCCATGCCTAGAAATGACAATACCCCCTAAAATTCCTCCAGTTGTTAGTGCTAATAGTCCTATTACTCCATTTATGTAGCCCACGTCGGTGACACTAAGGCCAAGCCCACCTGCTTCTACACTATCCATTAAAAAAGGAGCTGCCATTTTAACTAACTGACCCTCACCGAATCGGTAAAGTAATACAAAAGTGACGGCGAGTAGAATCTGATCTTTTTTAAAAAATTCGGCAATCGTGCTCCAGACTGCCTGTAGTGGCGATTCGTTTGCTTTTTCTGCGGGGGCATCCTCAAGAGGGTAGGGTAACATCCTCTGGTGATATCCAAACATGAGAATCATGATACCAGCTACCATTCCTAAGACCACTGTCCAAGCAAAGCTAGAATCCATCGTTCGGATAGCCAAAACACCAGCTAACACAACTAATAAGCCTTCGCCACTCCACATAGCAAGCCTGAAAAAAGTAGAGCGAATACCCACAAAAAAGGATTGCTGGTCATCACTTAGCGCAAGCATGTAAAATCCGTCTGCAGCAATATCATGAGTGGATGATGCAAATGCTACTAGAAACAAGAAAAACAAGGATACTTCAAAATAGTAGGGGGTCTGCATGGCTATAGCAGCACCTATGAAGCCTATACCAATGACCCCTTGCATCATATAAGTCCACCACCGTTTGGTTTTGAACACGTCAACAAATGGGCTCCACAAGGGTTTTAAAGCCCATGGCAGGGCGAGTAGACTAGTAAACAAGGCTAGCCGCGCATTTGAAATACCTAAGTCTTTGTACATAATTATCGAGACGGTTACCACAATGATATAGGGGATACCTTGGGTATAATAGAGCGTCGGTATCCACCACCAAGGATTTTTTGTGGTTGGATTGGAAGAATCAGCCATGTTGGGTAGTATAATTAGAGGATGCTATATCAGTAGTAAACGCTTGGAATTTTGGCTTAGGAGTTGAATCTTACAGCCGTGCTATGATCGGTTATTTTATGAGCGTAACCTTATGAGTATCATACCAATAACTTTGACTATTTTCAAATTGAATACGAGCAAAGTAGAGCCCTGTTGACCGGCTGCTAGCCAACTACTGAATCCTATGAATACCGGATTACTGCTGGGTATTCACAAGGGACTCAATTAATCGACCCTTCTGATCAAATACCTCTAATCGTACGGTGCCAGCCTGTTCTAAGGTATACTCTATTTGTGTACTAGGGTTAAATGGATTGGGGTACACTCGAAGTAACTCAAAGCTTTCTGCTGTCACAAAGTGCACAAACATCAAAAAATATACCGGCTTAGCGGGCATACCTGATTCGGAAAGATGGATAAAAACCAAGGTCAAATACCTGTCTTTGGGGATATATTTGTATTGTCTCATCACCTTGGGTATAGTTTGCTTGAATGCGGTCACTATACCAAACATTATCTCGATTGAATAGATTAAACAAGGATAGATGGGCTGTGAATGTTGAGGTTTTGAGTACTTTACTAAACTTGATATGGGTATCCCATCTGAGATAGGCTGGCAGACGTTGGTCCATTGCCTTGGTTGTTTCTCCATATATGGCAGGGGTACCCGTTCCTGCAATACCTTGAATATGTAAACTGATTTCGTCGGTCAATGTGTAGCTCTGATTGAAGGTCGCTTGGTGTCGCCTATCCCATGGGGCATCATATTCGGCAGCTTGGTTAATCAATGTATTTTTAAGGCGCACCTGTGCCCAAGTATAACGTAACCAAAAGGATTGCTGCGCTCTTTCGTAGTGTATATAGTGCTCCCATCCCTTAGCATCTCCATTGGTTTCATTCAACCAAGTAGATTCTGAGTTACTATACAAGCTACTCATAAGGCCAGCATTGAGTTGATATAGCCTTAAATCGGAATACGTTTTAAGGTAGATCTCACTACGATAGTGGAGGTTATTTTTGCTATATTCCCAGCCCAAGGTAAGTTGGCTCATTTGAGTAGGCTGCTGTTTTTCTTGGGTTAAAATCCAAAAATCAAGTGATTTTTGATTGTAGAGTTCCAGTTTATGAGTGTATTGATGAGTTTGGCTAGCGGTGAATAAATAGGATCCAAAACGATCGGTCTGGTAACGGATCAATAGATTAGGATTCAGATGAAATTGCTTACCACTCGAATAGTATTGTCCTCTGTATCCAAGAGAACTTTGCCAGCGATTGGACCATTGCCGATCCCATTGTAGATAAGCTTCTAGTAACTGAGAAGAAGTATTTGAAATAAAAGAGGGGATTACCAAACTTCTTTCGGTAAAATTAATAGCATAATCTGTGTAACTAAGGCCTGCTTCTACCATGTGGCCCTGGTTAGAATAGGACCAAGAATGCAGTATGTTCAAATCTCGCACATCATTCTGCATAAATAGCGCAGAAACAGTGCCAGGATTGTACCCCAGATTGAATAATTCTGAAACCTGATACTCATAATCGTCTTTCGAAAAAGCTGTTTCATAAAGACTCAACCCAAATTTTAGATACATGATCCAATGGCTTGGTATTTCTTTGTGATGTTCCACTACAACGTGAGAAGCATTCCATGAATATCCAGCATTATAGGTGGAATCAGGATTGCTGTTAATGGGATAGCGATAACTCATTGTGGCATCGTCTGAGCTTCGATAAAAGCTCATGGACCAAATTGAAGTAGGATCTACTTCAAAATTCCATGAACCATGTAGGTCATAAAAAGAATGATCAAGTGAGTTAATGGTGGCTTGTGTGAAGGGTAGGTTAAGTTTACTAGGGTCTATTGTTTCAGAGTCTAGCTTAAGGGTAAACCTTCTATCAATGTTAAGACCATAATGAATGAGGTTGGTAGGTGATAGTTGGGGGACTTGATCGTAAATTGAATGCCTTGCAGAAATTAACCAGCTTGATTTAGCCTTTAACATTGGGCCTTCTGTGGTTAAGGAGAATGCCGCATTACTTAGATTGGATGAAAGACGAAAGTTTTGCCGGTTCCCAGATCGGGTGTTTAGGTCTAGGAGCCCGCCAATAGGCGCCGAATAACGTGCAGGGACACTATTGTAATAGAATGCACTAGGTTGTAAAGCATCTGATACCATGGCATCTATCACCCCAAACATATGGTGGTCATGATATGCCTGTTGACGGTCAAGTAACACTTTGAATCCCGTGGGGTCACTTCCGCGAACATACATCCCATCACTAACGGCGCCACTAAGGCCTACAGAGGCAAGTTGCTGTAAACTTCGAGTAGTATGCGCTTCCCCTGTGGTTCCAAAAACATCGGTCTGCACGTAGTCATACATTTCATTACCAAGTTCAACACCTTGCGCTTTACCCCAGATTACTACCTCATTTGAGTAAAGTGCTTCGGGTGTTAGACGAATGGTTATCGGCATAACTTGCTCTTTCGACCCGTCAACAGTACTAAGAATAGGAGCAAGGGGTAGGTTGATTTCTTCCATAGCATAGCCAACATGATATACCAACAAATGAAGGCTATCCACCAAACTTGAATACCTTCCATCTTCCGCACTTACTGGAATGGCTACTAGCTTTTGAAAACTACCTAAAAGATGTAACCAAGGTTCATCTTGGGTAAAACGATATCCTACCTGACTCAATTCTAATGATTCCCCTGATAGGTTATTAAGAATATCAATGCTTAGGCTGAGTGTTAGATTAGGATTATTTTTACCCAGAGAAGCTAAATCAGCAGGGAAGGCTGAAGATGTTGAGACGTGAGAATACAGGATGATTTGCCGGCTGCTTGAATCCCATTGAATTAGAATTCCATGTTGCGAGGCAGCTAGTTCGAAAGCCTGCCGGATAGGCCAAAGGATTTGTTCGATGCGTTCAAAGTTGCTTAGTTGGCTAAGTGTTTGGGCATAATTAGCTAAATGTTCTTCTGTAACATTGCTATAGATTCCATGAATTTCGGGTTCTCGGTAAAGTATCTTGTAGTCGGTATGTATTTCCAGCCACTCAATTAACCTGCTTATTTGGACGGTGTTGTTTTTCTGGGATGCAAATAGGGAATTATGCAGCAGGGTATGCCTATGTGTTACGGTGGGCATATTATCCTGACTTGAAAAGCTTAAGCTGTTCGTAGAAATGATCAATGGAAAAAAAGAAGTAGATATTCCGGTTACCGCGAACCAGAAAGAAACAAACAAAGCGCCAAATAAGGGCATACGATTTAGCTAGGTTTAATCGATACCGACAAACTCGTATTCGCGATTCGATTTTTTTACAAATTCTCCATTAAATAATAATGAAAAGTTAGTCAAAGTTTGTTCTAAATCACCTAAAACTAGGCTTCCATTTGCAAAGTTCTCAGCAGGCGATTGTGTAATTTTTACGGCTATGTTATAGTGGTGGGAAAGTTCATTAATCAATGATTTAAAAGGGTTCCCCGTAACATATAAACTTGATTCTATCCAATCTATATGACTTGCATTCGTGTCATTTTCCTTGATTATAATAATACCATTTTGGATGGTTGCCGAACTTTGAGGCTCCAAGAGACCTGGTTTTTGGTATTCGTTAGGCAAAGTAGAGATTGAATCGGAAGAAGATAGGACTTCAAGCATTATTTTTCCTTCTTCAAGGAATACCTTGGTTTCATTAGCGTAGCTTCGCACGTTGAACGCTGTACCTAAAACACGAATTTGGCCTTCACCTGCATCAACGATGAATTCCCCATCGTTTTGTTTGGCCACCTGAAAATACGCTTCGCCTTCCAGTTTGAAATGCTGGTCGTTGGCGGTGGAAGTGATGCTGTATAAATGAGAGTAGGGCCTAAGTTGAACTCTCGAGCCATCCTCCAAATACACAATCTTTATTTGATGGGAAGATTCAGCCAGTAGGTTCATGGATTTCTCTTCACTAAATGTGCCATAAAGAACCCACCAACCAAGTATTCCAACCAAAAAAACTGCGGCATATCGGAATGACTTAGCTATGGGTAGCTTATATAAAGTAAGAGCTTGCCGGGTTAATACAGTGTGGGTGCGTTTTTCAGTAGAATGAATATGATGCTGAATAGCTTCCCAAACTTCTTTTTTGGTTGATGGTGTACCTTTTTCGTATTCATATCCTTCTCGGTAAGAATGAAGCATATCCTCAAAAAGTCCATTAGGTTTGGACTTTTGAGGGCTATTTTTTCTATTAGAAGGTTTATTGGACATCTTGTTTTAAAATAAGGAATCAGTAATCCTTTATTTCAAGCCTTGTTTTAAATGGCGTGGTTTTATTTATTCCCCATTTTTTGACCTCTTCGGCCTCTTTCTTTAACATCCCCATCTCTAAGTCCTAAACGGTACAGGCGGTCGTACTTGTAGAATTTCATGAGTGCTGTGCCATCCTCCTCTAAATCAATGGTGCCTTCCATCACTGTTTCTTCGGGCACACCATTGATCACTTTATTCATGGTCATGCTATAACTAAGTGTACCTGTAACTGCATTTTCAAGATTACCATAGGCGGCTAATGTATCCTTATCAATCTCTATATCATCAAAAACCACTTTTACTTCAAATGACCTTGAGTGACTGGAACTGTCCCTTAAAACGGCGGCGCCAGAGCCAAAGCCATGATGGCTACCGTCCATTCGTACAAGACTTTGTGTGGCATGTACACCCGTAAAATATAGGCTGTCTATTTTGGTGAATTCAGACGATTTATGTGGGTTGCTATTCTGACCTGATTTTGTGGAATGAAGGTTAATCTGGTTAACAGCATCTCTATGAAGCTTAGGTTTTGCTATAAAATTTCCTTCTAAATCGACGTACTGAATTTCTTGAAGGGTAGATATGCTACTGCTAAATAATCCTTTTTCGAAACTACGATCAAATGAAAGTGTGTGCACTCCGGTGGTACTGTCATAAGTGTGACTGAATGATCGTTCAAAACCACGCCCACCTCGTTCATCCTTATCGCTCTTCATTAGAAAATTTTTGTCATTACCATAACTTATTCCGGTAGAAGAAATAGTAGATAATGCATCATACACACTATTCATAAGACCTGATTGTTGGTCTGAAATGGAACTACCCATTATTTCAGCAGCCATATCTAAATCCGCATCGCTGATAAGTTCGGTGTCATTAGATACAGAGGAACAACTCCAAAATCCTACACTCAATAATGCTAAGAGTAGAGGAATACGTTGTATCTTTAGATTCTTATAGCTAAAAAATTTGGTATGTAAAGTGGAAGTCATTGATTTTTTCATGTTTATGGTTGGTGAAATATTGGTTTGATTATAGAACTAATACACTAGAAATTTATAGCACCCCTAATGGTTAGCTAATATTTTTTAATTTTTCTCTAAGCTCTGCTAAAGCGAGTCCCATGTGATGCTCAACGGTCTTTTTAGTGATGTTCATTATTTGTGCTGTTTCCTCGTGGGTAAATTGTTCCAGATAGCAGAGCCTAAACGCTTGTTGCCGTTTTGGAGCCAATGAGCGAATCGCTTCTTCAATAAGAATTTTCCTTTCATTTTCTTTTTTTATCTCTTCCTGTTGATCAACAGTACTGGTAAAAAGGCTTGAATCAGTATCCTGTTCATTTAAAAAATTATTTTCTGCCCCCAAATTTGGATGTTCGAATAAATAATCCTTATCGGAAGATGGAAGCTCTTTGTTATCTCGAATTGAGTTTAAAACTCTGCTGTGAGCCGCTGCATACAAATAGGCTTTTAACGACTTATCCGGGTTAATGCGTGATCGATGATCCCATAGGTAAATAAAACTCTGTTGAACAATATCTTGAGCTACTTCATATCTAATCCCGTATTTAATCACATAACGGTAAACACTGGAATAGTGTTCGTTAAAAAATAAAGAAAAGGCATGTTCATCACCCCGCTGAATAGCCTCATACAACTGTCTAGAGTCTTCTGTTGGGCTGTGGGCAAGTTGAATAAGTAATGGGATGAAAGGTAATAGCATGCACTAATTAGGTGAAAAGACAATTCCGCAGAAACGAATCGATGCAAAATATAGTATATTCATGTAATTATACGACTATCACATGAAAGAAAAGAATACAGAGCGTGTTTCTATAAAATCGCTATTAGAGACCTTAAAAGATATATTCAGGTTAAGTTTACCTTATAAGAAAAGATTTTTTTCGGCCATACTACTTGTGGTAGTGGGTTCGGCCATATGGCTCACGGTACCTCTTGGATTACGATCGTTATTAGATGCTGTCTTTGAGCAAGAAAACTATGCTTTACTCAACAAACTCTCTTTAGGTTTAATAGGACTTTTTTTAACTCAAGCCATTTTCACATTTGGGGGTAATTATCATATTGAATGGGTGGGTGAACGGGTCATTACCGATTTGCGAAACTCCATCTATGCTCATTTACAAAAATTGAGCTTTAGTTTTTTTGCCAATAGAAGATTGGGTGAGTTAACATCTAGACTAAGCAATGATGTAGGATCTATTCGAGTAGCTCTAACCGATTCCCTACCTCAGGTTGTCACCATTAGTATAACAATGATTGGCTCGGTAGGCCTAATGGTAGTTTTGAATTGGCGGTTGAGCTTAGTCATCTTCCTAACAGTTCCTATTGTAACCATTGCTACCAGGTACTTTGGAAAGAAAATAAGGTCCTTATCCAAAAACGTTCAAGACAAATTAGCAGATACAACCGCTATTGCCGAAGAAACCTTAGGAGCTATACGAGTGGTCAAGTCGTTTACCAGAGAAGAATATGAAATAAGTCGTTATCGTCAAGCCACCGAAGAACTTTTCTCTACCTCAAGGCATAAAATCATTTTGACTCAAGTTTTTTGGGCAGGAGTTGGTCTTATGTTCATGGGAACATTAGTGATGATTTTTTGGTACGGCGGTAGGGAAGTATTATCAGGTCGCCTAACAGCTGGTGACTTAGTAGCATTCATTGTATATGCTTTAAACATAAGCCGCTCTGTTGGTCAGGCATCCCGTTTATACACGGCCGTTAATTCTGCAGCAGGTGCATCTGAGCGTTTATTCGAACTACAGCAAGAAAAGCCTGAAAACGAGTTGCTACCTATCAATAAACAAGGATACACCAGGAAATCTATCAAAGGAACCGTACAATTCGAACATCTTTACTTTTCTTATGAGGATGGTAAAAACGTGTTGGATGATCTAAATTTTGAAATAAATGAGGGGCAAACCGTAGCATTAGTAGGAGCGAGTGGAGCTGGGAAAACTACCTTACTTAACCTAATACCAAGATTTTTTACTCCTACTAAAGGGGAGATTCGGGTCGATGGTGTTTCAATAGAGGATTGGGACTTATACAATTTACGATCGTTTATTTCCATTGTCCCTCAAGAAACCCATCTTTTTGGGACTAGCATTTATGAAAATATTAGGTACGGTAAGTTGGATGCCGCCAAAGCAGAAATTGAACAGGCTGCAATTGATGCGAATGCCCATGAATTCATTACACAAATGTCTGATGGATACCACTCCTTAATTGGAGAAAGGGGTGTGAAACTAAGTGGTGGTCAACGTCAGCGTATTGCTATTGCAAGAGCTTTACTTAGAAACCCTTCCATATTGTTGCTTGATGAGGCAACCTCCTCCTTAGATTCGGTATCCGAAAGACAGGTTCAGCAGGCCCTAGAACGCCTTATGGAGAATCGAACGACCTTAGTTATAGCGCATCGATTATCCACCATACAGCATGCCGATTGCATTCTTGTTTTAGAGAATGGTGTACTGGTTGAATCAGGCACTCATGAGGCATTGCTTTATAAAGAAGGGGTTTACGCGCACTTGCATGAAATGCAGTTTTCTGAAAAAGTGAGTAGTTGATAGTAGTATAACACCTTCGGATGCTAAAATTATAGGAGCTACAAAGATAAATTTTAAGGCCTATAGAGCTTTGTTTATGCAAAAATTGCACAAATCTTGTAATTTTTTTCACTAATTTTGTAAAAAAGGTCTATCTTTGGCAATTAAAATTTCACTTTTGTATATGTCTAATATGTCTAAAAAGCGCTTTCAAAATATTTTTATCACCCTACTGAGTCTAGGGTTTATTGGTCTGCAATCCATATCTACATTTGCACAGGTTCAGCTTATTCAACCTGATATTGAGGAGAAGGTGAACGAACTTTTGCAGCAGATGACCTTGGAAGAAAAAATAGGTCAACTCAATCTGCATAATGGTAGTTGGGATATAACAGGTCCTGTTCCAGAAGGAGAATATCAACAAGCGCGCTATAATCTCCTTAAAAATGGTGGTGTAGGTGCTATGTTAAATGTGATTGGAGCAAAAGCAACCATGGCTGCCCAAAAAATAGCGGTAGATAGTAGTCGTTTGGGAATACCTTTAATGTTTGGATATGATGTGGTACATGGATATCAAACCATGTTCCCAGTTCCTATTGCTGAATTAGCTAGTTTTGATACGCAAATAATGCAGGAAACGGCAAAAATACAAGCGATTGAAGCTGCTGCTGGAGGGATTAACTGGACATTTGCTCCTATGATAGATGTGGGGCGTGATCCTCGGTGGGGTAGAGTAATGGAAGGTACCTCGGAAGATCCCTACCTATTATCGGAGTTTGCTCGTGCAAAGATTAGAGGCTTACAAGGAACAGACCTATCAGAAACAGGTACCATTGCCGCCACGGTTAAACACTTTGCAGGGTATGCATTCGCCGAATCAGGTAAGGACTATAACACGGCAGAATTATCCAGAAATACCTTATTAAATGTGATCTTACCCCCATTTAAGGCCGCAGTAGAAGAAGGAGCTGCCTCGGTTATGAATTCGTTTAATGATGTAAATGGCATTCCAGCAACGGGTGATGAATATCTACAGCGTACTCAATTAAAGGAAAACTGGGAATTCGACGGTTTTGTTGTTTCGGACTGGGGCTCAATGCGTGAAATGACTGCGCATGGATATGCTCCCGACTTAAAAACTGCAACCGAAATGGCCATTGAAGCAGGTAGTGATATGGATATGGAATCGGAAGGCTACCAACAATATTTGCAGGATTTAGTACAATCAGGACGAGTGGATATTTCACTGGTCAATGATGCTGTTCGGCGAGTACTACGAGTGAAGTTTCATTTGGGATTATTTAACGATCCATATCTATACAATGACCTCACTCGAGAGGATGAACTTGTGTATAATGTAGCACATCATGAAGTCGCACTCAGGGCAGCGCAAGGTTCAATGGTTTTAGTCGAGAATAAAGACGAAATACTTCCTTTAAGCAAACAGAGAGAATCAGTTGCTGTAATTGGATTACTAGCTAAAGATAAAGATTCACCGTTAGGAAACTGGCGTGCGCAAGCCATCGAAAATTCGGCTGTTTCTGTTTTTGAAGGTATCGAATCAAAACTCGGTGAGAATACCGAAATAGAATTTGAGCCGGGCTATGTGCTCACCGAAGGAGATCGTTCATTTCCCATGGAATTAACATTTTCAGTTGAAGATGAGTCAGCATTTCAAGCAGCCATCGACTTAGCCGCAGAACATGAACAAGTGATTCTGGTTGTCGGTGAAGATGCCTATCAGACAGGGGAAGGAAGAAGTCAAATGGACATTGGCCTTGCAGATAACCAGCAAAAACTGGTTGAGCAAATTCTGGAAGTCAATGATCAGGTTGTAGTCGTTCTCATGTCTGGTCGTCCAATAATTGCACCATGGTTATATGAAAAAAGTGAAGCAGTACTGTATTCATGGCATTTAGGTACAGAAGCCGGACATGCTATCGCTGACGTACTATTTGGTGATTATAATCCTTCTGGTCGTCTTCCAATGTCCGTTCCACTTTCACACGGCCAAATCCCGGTCTATTACAACCATAAAAGCACAGGAAGACCTGTTCCTGGAATCGGTGATGAGGGTAAAGTTTTCTGGAGTCATTATACGGACGGTCCTAATGCTCCTCAGTATCCTTTTGGATATGGATTAAGCTACAGTACCTTCGAATATGGTGTGCCAAGTATATCAGATACCTTAATGAATTCCGAAGAAAGTCTAGTTGTAAAAATTGTGGTTACAAACACTAGTAATGTTGATGGGGAAGAGGTTATACAATGGTATATTCATGATCATTTCGCAAATGCTGCACGACCTATTAAAGAGCTTAAATACTTCGAGAAAGAGCTAATCAAAGCAGGTGAAACAAGAACATTTATGTTTGAAATATCAGAAGAAACCTTAAAGTACTATGACCATAATGAAGACTACGTAGCAGAACCTGGTAGTTTTTCAGTTATGGTTGGTCCAAATTCAAGCGAATTACAGACTATACACTTTCACTTGGATGCTGAATAACTTATTGTTTTTTATTCCAAGGTAGATGATCTAAATCCACATTTCCGCCCGTTATAATAACTCCTATATTTTTGAATATAGGAGTTATTTTTTTCTCCAAAAGAGCGGCAATTGGGACGGCGCAAGAGGCTTCAATTATCATATTGAAACGCTCCCAGATATACCGCATAGCTTGTACTATGGATTCCTCACTGACACAGACTATTTCAGTTTGTGCACGGCTCATGACCTGAAAAGGAATAGTGCCTAGGCTAGTTCGAAGTCCATCTGCAATCGTTGGGTTTGTTATTTGCTCATCGGTCAAGGACTGGATTGATCCTGATAACATAGATCGATACGCGTCGTTGGCCTGTTCTGGTTCTGCTGCCATTACTTTGCAAAGCGGCTGATTGTTACTTGTATGGAATGCTTCAGCTGCTAATATGCTTCCGCTTAGTAAGCCACCACCGCCTACAGGTGTGATAATAAGGTCCAATTCCGGTATTTGATGTAAAAATTCCCAAGCCGAAGATGCCTGCCCTAATACCACGTTAGCATCATCATAAGGATGTACAAAATAAGCGTTTGTTTGTTCGATTACCTCTAGAAGCGTTTGTTCCCTTGCCATTTGAGTTGGCTCACAAAAAATTATTTCGGCTCCATACCCCTTTACCGCTTCAATTTTAACAATTGGTGCATTACTAGGCATTACAATATATGCTGGAATCCCCTTTATTTGAGCCGCTTTTGCAATTGCTTGCCCATGATTACCAGAGGAGTGGGTGGCTACTCCATTTTTTGCGATACTGTTCTCTAAAGGTAATACGGCATTACATGCCCCACGAAATTTAAAGGCACCCACTTTTTGAAAATTTTCACACTTTAACCAAACTTTTGTGCCTATTTTTTCATTCAAGTCTGTTGAATGTAAAACTGGAGTATGATGAACGAAAGGTTTAATCCTTTCATAAGATACAGAAACATCGAATGAGTCAGGAAAGTCCATAAGTAATAGGGGTTATTCGTATTTGAGTCGTCTTACTAGTTACAACACACATGATAATTATTATATACAAATATTAACGACTCAGGAACAAATTTAACAGTATTTTTGGTTCTGTTTTGAATTGTAGTCTTACTTCATTGCAGAATTATAGATGTAAGTTTCATTGTGTACCCATATCAAAACCATAATATCATTGGCTATTATTTTTAATTCTTTTCCCAATCAAACAGTAAAGTTATCTAGTGGTATAGTTGGTCATGCTCTTTTATTCGTACTACTTCTCTTTACTCCCTACTATGCGATAGCACAAGATGGTGATGGCCCAATTTCACAAGAAGTGGTCAAAATACAGCCATTAGTCGGTGAAATTAAGCTTGATGGTACATTAAGTGAATCAGTTTGGAATGAAATCAAACCCTTTCCAATGACTCAATTGGTTCCAATTCACCGGGCGGAGATGTCTGAAGAGACCAGGATATATATAACCTACGACGCTAAGTATGTATATATAGCTGCTGAAAATCTAACAAAAGATGCTTCAACAATCATTTCAAATACCCTTCAAAGAGATGACTACCGGGCGAATGATGACAATATAGGTGTGGTATTTGATTCATTCAATGATAATGAAAATGGTCTCACTTTTTTCACAAATCCTGAGGGTGTTCGGGTCGATTTTGCCATAAGTAATGATGGTAATTTTGGTGCGGGTGTGGATGCATTTAACGGGAGTTGGAATACCTATTGGGATGTTGAAACAACACGGGATGACAAAGGCTGGTATGCTGAAATCCGTATTCCTTTTTCATCGTTAGGGTATCAGGTTACCGATGATGTTACCAGAATGGGTATCATTGTGTATCGATGGATTGCCTCGCGTAACGAACGGCATGTGTACCCAGATATACCACCCAAATGGAGTATGTCCCATTTAAAACCTTCTCAAACCCAAGAAATTGAATTTGTTCAGTTAGAGGAGTCAAAACCTTTGTACTTCACTCCTTATTCACTGAGTGGTTTTCAAGACGTCTTTGAATTAAATGATACGGAAGACGAGTATAAAGGGGAATCATCATTGAAGCAAGACTTTGGATTTGATATCAAGTACAATATCACTTCAGATCTTACTCTTGATTTAACCGCAAATACGGATTTTGCACAGGTAGAGGCGGATGAGCAACAACTAAATTTGACTCGTTTTTCTATTGATTTTCCTGAGAAAAGGCAGTTTTTTCAACAGCGTTCAGGCTTGTTCGATTTTTCTTTTGGTAGAACAAAACTTTTTTACAGCAGAAGAATAGGTTTAGCAGGCGGTAACCCAATTCCTATAATTGGAGGTGCTAGGCTTACTGGTAGGGTTGGTAATGTCGATGTTGGTATTTTGAATATACAAACACAACCCTATGAAGCTTTCGAAGCTGAGAACTTTGGTGTCGTTAGGCTTAAAAAGCAAGTCTTAAACCCACAGAGTTATGTTGGTAGTATTTATACTCACCGGCTTGGGCTCGATGGTGCTCAAAACTTGGTAATGGGATTTGATGTCGATTACAATATTAAGAATCAGAGTTTTGTACAATTTAAAATAGCTCAGACTTTAGATAACAGTGAAGGCTATAATCAGAATATTTTAGGGTTCACAGGTCTTTCAAGTAGATTAACTGTTGACCGGCGATCTAATATTGGGTGGTATTATCGATTTATGATTAACTACACAGGAGAGGATTTTAATCCTGGTATTGGTTTTGTCCGGACTACTAACACTGCAGATTATTATGCTAGCTTTGGTTATGGTTGGATTGCTCCTGAATATAGTGCAATTAAACAACAACGAATTCAGCTACGCAATTATTCAATTCAGAGTTATGAAGGCTTTAATCTACGATCTAGGTATGTCAATTTAGAATGGAATACGGAATTTAAAATAGCAGGAAATATAAGTACGGAACTGGTATACCGGCAAGAACATCTACTTGAGGATGAGGACTTTGATTTGCTGTCCCGTATTTATATTCCGGTTGATGATTATGGGTTTCTAGAATATGGGCTAAGCTATGATAGTCCTGAGCAATATAAATTTAGGGGCAGAGTTTCATCAACTACTGCACAGATTTATGACGGAACCATCCGGGAAATATCCTTTACTCCACAATATAGAGTAAATGTTCACGTAGATTTTTCCTTGGATTACCGCATCAGTAAATTAGACTTTCCAGTTATTGAAGGGCGTGAGGTCACAACGTATACGGTTCATCAGAGTTCATTCAAGGCAGCTTATGCACTTAATAGAAAGTTCTCGGCAAATGCCTTTATTCAAACCAGTAATGTGTCTGAAAAGTTAGGTGCTAACGTACGATTACGCTATAATTTTAGAGAAGGACAAGATTTTTGGTTGGTTATGAACCAAAATGGAACTCAGCCTTGGGCAAATAGATATGATAATGGATTACGTTTGCCTTCTTACGATCAGCGTTCTATTTTAGTTAAATACACACACACTTTTTTGTTTGATTAACTCACTCTTGGGTGAAGGTCAAAAGCCCGTGTATTTTTCGATTTCACGGTATATGTAATAGTGTCAAATAATAATCTAATTATATTTTTATGAACGACAGGCCTTCTTTTTTTCAATGGTTGCTGCAGCCCGCATCTATCCTTACACTTTTATTGGTTAGTTTTTCAGCCAATCTACTAGCTCAACACATTACCTTTTCCGATCCAGATGTTTTTGAGCGATTCACCTTTGATGATGAGCTCAACTATGCTCAGGAATTATTGTCTCCTGCTCAGTTTCTAGGCTACGAATTAGGTCAGGAATATACCCATCACTATCAGGTTATAGATTATTTTGAGTATTTGGCAGCTAACTCAGATCGAATTCAAGTACAAGAGTATGGCACTACATATGAAGGAAGGAGTTTGATTTATGCCACCATTAGCTCGGTTTCGAATATGGATAATTTAGAGCAAATTAAAGAGAAGAATAAGCAATTGGCATCCCATGAAACTCAACCGGATTCCGATATGCCAGTGGTTGTTTGGATGAGTTATAATGTGCATGGTAATGAGCCATCAAGTAGTGAATCTGCCATGCAAGCAGCCTATAGATTGGTTGCTGCAGAAGATACTCAAACCGCAACTTGGCGAGCGGAATCGGTGGTAATTATTGATCCGATGATAAACCCAGATGGCAGAGATCGATACATCACATGGTATAAATCATCCCAAACACATATGCTAAATACCGATGTGAATGATCTAGAACATGACGAAATCTGGCCTGGCGGAAGGACTAATCACTATTGGTTCGATTTGAATAGAGACTGGGTATGGTTAGTTCATCCAGAGTCACAAGGACGTATAAAAGTGTATCAAGAGTGGATGCCACAGGTGCATATGGATTTTCATGAGCAAGGGGCCAATAATAACTATTTTTTAATGCCTGGTACCACCCCTCGAAACTATGAACTACCTCGTAGTTATGAGGATTATGCAGATGCATTTGGTAGGGGGGCAGTAAAACGCTTTGACGAGGCGCAGGTAAATTACTTCACCCGAGAGGCCTTTGATTTCTTTTACCCAGGATATGGTTCATCCTACCCCAGTGTGATGGGTGGTATTGGAATGCTTGCTGAGCAAGGAGGGCATAGTAGGGGTGGTCGCGCTGTAGATACCGATGATGGATATGTGTTAACTCTACGACAACGTGTTTTTGATCATTACATCAATTCTTTGGCTGTTGTCGAAACAGCTGTTGAAAATAGGACGGGTTTACTTGAGTACTTTAAGGAAGCGCGAAATCCCGAGAACCAAAAAGGAGACACCAAAGCCTATATACTTTCAAGAGAGGAACAATCCTACAGTTTTGATGTAGTAAATTTATTGTTAGATCATGGGGTCCAGGTGTACGAAACCACTCAAGATCAGCGCTTACCTAATACCTTTGATTATTGGGATGCGAATGAGGCTACTAGAACTATTAAAGAAGGAAGTTTTGTTATTCCTACTGAGCAACCAGCACATCTTTTTATTCATACGCTTTTTCGACGACAATTGGAAATTAAAGACTCGGTCATGTACGATATGTCTACCTGGACGGTTCCTATGGCCTATAATTTAGACGCCTATTGGAGTGAAAATGTACCTTCTAATCTGACACGCATCAACCAGAAAATCTCTTTAAAAGGACAGTTACCACAGAAAGCATCCTATGCTTATGTGATGGATTGGGCGCAACGATATGCTCCTAATGCTCTTGGTGATATGTTAGAGGCTGGGTTTAGGGTTCGGACCGCATCTGAGTCTTTTGGGTATGAGGGAAATACGTATTCTCGCGGGAGTGTGATTGTTTTGGTAGGTAGAAATTTAGGTCATGGTGATCAGTTGCATAGCGAAATGGAAGAAATTGCCCTTAAAAATAAGGTTAGCATAGTACCTTTCAATACAGGGCGAATGGATACGGGAATTGATTTAGCTTCGTCTGATTCTAACCCATTGCATGCTCCACGTGTTGCCTTAGTGGTCGATCAGCCATTTAATTCTTACACTGCTGGCCAACTTTGGTATCTCCTAGACTATTGGACTGAGTATGGTATTAGCCGAGTTCGATCCGATCGTTTGGCTGGCATGGACCTGGATGCCTATGATGTGTTGATATTCCCAGGAGCTTGGGGAGGAATAGATCAAGTTCTTACTGAATCTGTTCAGGATAAAATGAAAGAGTGGGTACGTTCAGGTGGTGTTTTAGTGGGCACTGAGGGCATGGCGTCTTGGCTTAGTAAAAGTCAAAGTGGTTTTACCAATGTGTCACTGTTCGAGCCAGAAAGTAGTGATGAAGAAGACAAGGATAGCGGGTATACCATGTATGCTGATCGCGCGAAGGAGTCTGGACTCAAGCGGATACCTGGTGCTGCTTTTAAAGCGCATATTGATAACACTCACCCATTAGGATTCGGAATGAAGGAACAATTGTATGCTCTTAAGTTTTCTGCCGATGTATTTGAGCTTAATCCAGACCTGTTAGCTATCGGTAGGTATGCCAACGACCCTGATGATATTCTTGCTTCAGGCTACGCATCGCTGGAAAATAAAGAAAAAGCGGCCTCTAATTCCTTTGCGGCAGTACAAAATATGGGGCAGGGTAAAGTGGTATTACTGCTGGAGAATACCCAATATCGAATGTTTTGGATTGGACCGTCACGGATGATTCAAAATGCAGTATTTCAATTACCGGCACATTAAAGAATAAGGGGTTTGATCAACCTTTACGAGATCTTTTGGCTAAGATGGGAACAAAAAACAGATACATTCCACTTAGCCAAAGGATCAATACTATGATACCAGCAGGGAGAAATATCCACAGTTTAGCAGCGTCGTGAAACCAAGAACCATCATGAAGCTGCTCAATAATATCAGAACGTCTGTACGCAGTTTTTAACACAGTACCTCGTTCTAAGTCAATTTGAATCTCCCATTGATTTTCTGATCGAACCTTCACTACGCCTTTATCGGGTCGCACGTCCAAGCGATTGATGTCAGACCATCTAGAAATGTGCGCCTCCTCAACACTTTGACTAATCCGTAAAATATCGCTAAAACTGAGGGCTAGGGTGTCGATAGCTACCTCTTCAGTACTAGGCTGTATCCATTCAACTTCTTTTTTGACTTGCAGTAGCAAGCCAGATATTATCACGATTAAAAAAGGCAATGATACTAGAAACGCACCCCAACGGTGAATTTTCCTAGTATCTCTTCTGGAATGCCATTTACGCATGTCTGCTTTGTTCCAAATTAATTGAGTGGTGTGTTTTTTGTGCGTGGTAAATTAACTAATAATCAAGTTAAACGGCGTAAAATACTTAGACTAGTAATGAATTTTCGTGCTTTAGTAACCATTTTTTACGTTCTATACCACCTGCATATCCCTTCAAATCTCCATCATGCCCTATGACCCTGTGACAGGGTACGATAATGGCAATAGGATTTCTTCCATTAGCACTTCCAACAGCTTGCATTGCTTTAGGACGGTCAATTTGCTGTGCAAGTAATTTATACGATGTAGTTGTACCATATGGGATTTCTTGTAACGCACTCCATACCCTAGATTCAAATTCAGAACCATCTAAAAACAATGGAATATTGAAAGAAGTCCTAGTTCCATTAAAATATTCTGTTAATTGTGTTCTAGTCCATTCGGTTATTTGGTCAGGATCTTCAGGTCCGCTATGTTCTTGGAAATGAACATGATACAGCTGTTCACCATTGGAAAGTAATCTCAGAAAACCTACGCTTGTTTCTAAATAAGATTGATAAATCATTTTTTTTAAAAATTTATGTAACAAATCGTGTAAAAATGCATCCTTATAAGTGATATGTTCTACATTTATTGTGTAGGCTATGTTGTTTTTTCTTTTAAGCTAGGGCCTGAAAATCCTAGCTTTTCTTTTTTAAAAGTAATAACGGTACATAACATTTGCACTGATACCTAATTCAGTAGCTAGGTTTTTAATTCGTGATAGATGATTATAGTAACTCTCATTTAGTACGTTATCTATGCGTAAACGAATGGTATGAAGGCCGTTTAATCGCTTCGATTTATTTCCCATCCACTCATGTTGCATGTACACATCGACTAGTGAATATGATGAGCTTGGTAACTCAAAATTTCCGATTCGAGCTTGTTCGGCAGAAAAGTGATAAGAGACACCGGTTGATGTTGACCCGTTCCGATAGCTAAGTCTGCTCTTGATACTAAAAGGAGGGGTATAAGGCATGGGGCCCCATTGTAACTCGTTTGCTTCTTTAATATCGGCTTTAAGATAGTGAGCGGTTAGATCCAAAAAGAAATGCTGTCTCAATTGAAGCCGCATTTCGCTTTCAATACCATACATCCTAGCTTTAACGCCACTAAATTGATAGTTAAACAAGGTTGGATATCTATTGTTTTTCACTCCTGTGTTAACCGCAAAATTATAGTTTCCGAATCCATTATGGTAGCCGGTTACATTAAATTCTAGATTGGAAAGACTAAAACTATATCCTATTTCTTTGGCCAAAGCTCTTTCTGGATTCAAATTAGGATTACCGATTTCGAAGGAATAGGATGCGAGGTGCGGTCCCTCTGAATAAAGTTCTTCTAAGGAAGGGGCGCGAAAGGAATGTAAGAACATTGCTTGTAAGCCATGATGGGAACTAAGGGCCCAATTCATACTAAACGAACTAGAATAAGCCAGATAGTCTTTTTCTTGAATAAAGCCAATTATAGAGTTTGGATTATCATTATCGGGAGTTCGATAAGCAAAATCTAGCCTACCACCCCACTCCACATGTAGCTTCTCCCAATCAGTAGTTTCTATCCAGTACAACCCAATATCCACTGATTCTGAATTAGGTGTATCAGCTCCATTTACGGCGTAATCTTGATGCTGGAGACTAAACCCAATACTACCTTTTTGAAGAAAAGAAACACGTTCATGCATAGCATGCACCTGAAAGCTTTGGGTAACTAGCCCAAATTCAGACCCTACAATCGTCGGGCTCTCATACTCAATATGTGAATATTGGGTCATGGAACCTTGCACCTGAATGGAGGTAAAAGCAGTTGATTGCAGTAAAATTTCAGAACTCAGATTCAATTGGGCATTATTCATATCAATATCCACTCCTTCTGCGTGCCCATCTGGATTCGGGGGAATACCATAAGATGATTGTAATGCATTACCAGATACCCCAATATATCCCCATTTGGTAATATGACTTACGCCAAAACTTCCACGCTCACTGTTGTTGAAACTATTTAATATAGGTCCATTAGGACTTCGCATATCATCGAATCGGTGGGCTTGTGCATCAAGGCTGAACACCATCGATTTTGAAGGAATAGGAACTCTTTGCTCGATACCTATAGAGGCGCCGGGTGTACCACTCACTCCCATAAGACTAAAACTGCCACTGAACTTGTTGGGTATGGAGGTAGGAATTGAATTTTTAACTACATTGATGATGCCACCAACAGCATTTGCCCCGTAGCGTAAGGCAGCAGGGCCTCGTGCAATTTGAATCTCTTCAGCCGAACTAGCATCAATCGTAACAGCATGATCGGAGGACTGGGATGATATATCAGATGAAGCAATTCCATCCTGACGAATTTGAACGCGTTCATCCCCTAAGCCTCTAATGACAGGTCTGGCAGTTGCTGTTCCATTGGTACGTTGACTAATACCAGGTAGATTACTGATGGTTTCTGCTAATGTTGCGCCTAGGTTTTTCCGCAGATCGGTGCCATTTAATTTTTTTGAAACATGGGTGATTGTAGATCCAGTATATCCATCTTCACTTCCTTGTATTAGTACAGATTCCCCCGACAAGACCTGTGGTTCTAAGTAGATTTTTATAATAGGGTCACTCTCTAGCCTCAGGGTATCGTTGGCGGCTATTTCTATTCGTATAGTTTTGCTTTTATACCCCAACCTGTGAACACTCAAGTGAAAAACACCTCTTGGTATATTGGTTAATTCAAAGATGCCTTCAACATTGGATACGGCGGTTCTATTGACCTCTTCAAGATGGATGTAGGCAAAGGGGATAGGTAAAGAGCTTTCCAAATCTAGGAGTACTCCTTGTACACTATTATTTTCTATTGGTTCAACCGACAGATATGTGGATAATATCGAACCAGCTGCAGTAATAGTAAAAGAATTCCCCATCCAACCAAAACTAACAATGGCTAGACTCATAAACAGGCTAGTACATAGCCATGTTCTTCGTATTCTTAACCGATTGATATACCCGGTTAGATGGGAAATTTTATGTAACATTGATTAGCCTCGGGAAAAACTATTCACTAACCGTGATAGGAATAGCTTGTGTGCTAAAATCCGAATGGCCGCCATGCATTAATTTTAACGTTAGGCTGGTGCTTCCAACCGCTTCTGCATGTAAATGAAATGCCCATTTGCCATCTTCCTCATGTTGTTCGAAGTGGACTATTTCGTTGGTGCTAAATTCAGCTTGTAGTGAGTATTCCTCGTCTTCAGGTGTAAACTCATCTCCATCTTCACTAACAAAGTATAAGCGAATTAAATCGGTTTCTTCGGCAACTTTCATAGAAAAGCTGCCGCTTAAGGTTCCGTTGGGTTGCTGTGAAATGACATTAGTCCCATTTAGTTTCAAAACAAAACCAGCGGGTTCCTCATGATGATCATCATCATCATGTGAGTCAACGGGGTTCGAGCAAGAAATACTAAGTAAAACTACAAAGGTGGCGAGTAACGCCATAAAAGAACGTTCAATTAATCTATTATACATAATCGTTTAATTTGTTTTTTAAAGGGTAAAAAGTAAAAACTGGAAAAACGATTAGACTGGCGGAGCACGTCCTAAATGAATATTGGGTGGGGTTGCGAGACAAGTGCTTTCTGTAAGGGAATCAAAACAAACTAAAGCTACATGAATGTTTGTGGGTATCTCTACCTTTGAAATCAGTGCATTACCTCTAACTAACGTTAAGGGGCAGTAATCACCTGATTGAACATAATGTTCTTCATTTGCGTGTTCTAGACATGATAAACTTTCCTCATGGTAGTGAATGATTGATCCAAATAAGGAAAGACCAATTAAGCACAAGAAAGTGATATGTATAGACTTTTTAATCATAGCTAAGTTTAGCGGTATTGCATGTACAAATATAAATAATTAGAAACATCAATTGTTTAAATAATTAGGCCAGTGCCCCGAATTAATGAAAAAATTCTATACCTATTATTCATACTCGTTTTGCATACTGTATTAAACCTATATATTAGCCTAAGCCGAACGTGTGTCTTTAAAAAAAATCAGTAGAATACTATCAGCATATAGGATTCCTGTGGCTCATTTAGCGGTAGCGCAAGCCGCATCAAAGCAAGCCAAAGAAAATGAGGAACTATGTGTTTGATCATTACGTATTTATTGAAACAAAGCATATCAATACAAAAAAAGCCCCTGTTATATAGCAGAGGCTTTGATTTACTATCTTGTACTAGATCATGATTAGTTCATGATCTTGTCTTCATCGACCACCATATGGTGCTCGCCATGGTATCCAATATCCATCCCTTCTAACTCTAGCTCTTCATCTATCCTTCCGCCACGGGTAATTAACTCAGATACTTTCCAAACAATAGCAGTTGCTACACCGGAAAAAAGAATAACAATAATAACCGCTTTTGCTTGAATCCAAAGCTGTACAGGGTTCCCATATAATAGTCCTGCACCACCATTTACGGCTGGGTTAGCAAATACACCTGTAAGTAGGGCACCAGCTATACCAACTAACCCATGAATTCCAAACGCATCCAGTGTGTCATCATGGTTTAGCATCGATTTTAAATGTACGACTCCCCAATACCCTACGATACCTGATAGAATACCAATGGCTAAGGCACCGGAGACGTCCACAAAACCTGAGGCTGGAGTAATACCGACTAATCCGGAAATAGCGCCCGAAGCCATTCCAATTAGCGTAGGTTTTTTTACAATAAACCATTCAATGGTCAACCAAATTAATGCCCCTGCGGTAGCAGCAATGTTGGTGACTAATAAGGCATTTGCTGCAATGCCATCTGCAGCTAACTGACTACCACCATTAAATCCAAACCAGCCAAACCAAAGCAAGGCCGAACCAAGCACCATAAACTTAATGGAGGAAGGCTTTCGTACTTCCTCCATTCCATGCCCTTTTCTCTTTCCAACCAAATAGGAGAGGACTAAACCTGCTATACCCGCGTTAATGTGTATTACGGTTCCTCCAGCGAAATCCATCTCTCCAGCGTTACTTAAAAATCCTCCGCCCCAAACCCAGTGTGCCACGGGCGCATACACAGCTAAAACCCAAAGAACTGAAAAAATACCCCAGGTAGAAAAACGAACCCTCTCAATTACAGAGCCACTAACAATAGCAACAGCAATTGCAGCAAAAGTGCCTTGGAACACGACAAAGAGTAAGGTTGGAATACTACCGCTAACATCATTCACACCTATGTCAGCTAATAGAAAATGGCTGAAATCTCCGATCCAAGCATTACCAGCACCAAAGGCAAGCGAATATCCTGCAACTATCCAGACAATGGTACCCGTACAAAAAGCCATATATGACATTCCAATTGTATTAAGTACATGTTTATTTTGAGTTAATCCGCCATAAAAAAGAGCTAAACCAGCAGGGGTCATAAGCATTACTAATGCAGTGGCAATAAGCATCCAGGCAGTATCGCCTGTATCTATGGATGCGGCTTCTTGAGCAAATGCGGTTGTTGTACTTAAGGCCAAGCCTATAAATGTACTTATTAGGTATTTCATAAATATATCGATTGAGTTAGTGTTTTAAGCAAAAGACGGACTAATTAGTCTTTGTTTAACCTTTATTATTCATGCATAATACGGAATGAATCCTAATAATACACGAATGTTGATATATTTAGATTAAAAATATAAGGCTTTATCCATGGAAGGGCTTTTTTAGTTCCAAAGAACTAGTTGCATCTTAATAAATAAAAGTGATCAGAACTTATAGCAGAAAGTAATTAGGGTGCTGAGCAACAAGTACTGTTTATTTACTGATATTTTGGATTTCTCGTAATTTATTGAGCGCACGTGACTTTAAATTTTCGAACTCATTCTCTTTTATATTTGAACGTGTGTATTCTAAATGTAACCATATTATATAGGTCGCTACGACATCTTCGTAACAATAATTCTCAATATCTTTG
>ERZ802830.1223-NODE-1223-length-24772-cov-11.3515_pt1 | contig 24772 bp, 26 predicted proteins | sample MGYA00345654_ERZ802830 | MGnify/ENA primary metagenome ERZ802830 (study PRJEB30503, sample SAMEA104212375) | marine metagenome | biome: Westerlies Biome; feature: [SRF] surface water layer (ENVO:00010504) within the epipelagic zone...; material: water...
CTTCAAGAAGTGCCGCACACTAAGAAACCGATAGTCATAGATATCGGTTTTGGAGATGCTCAATCATTTGCACAAGATGTTCTTGCTAATAAAGATTACTGTTTCATTGGCATAGAGCCTTATAGAAAAGGTTTCGCCAGAGCAGTAGAATTTTATGAAAAAAATAAACCTGACAATTTATTTCTATTTAATGGAGATGCAAGAGAATACATTGATTCGGTAAAGTGTAAGATTTCTTTTATCAGGATTCATTTTCCAGACCCTTGGCCTAAGAAAAAACACATTAAGAGAAGACTTATCTCTAAAGAATTTCTTAATTTTATCGATAGTAAAACTAAGAAAGGGTGCAAAATAGAGATAATTACAGATTCTAAAATTTATCAAGATCATATAAAAGAATTGCTGGACACTCAAAGACTTTTTGAAATTATTGATAACTTTGAGATATCTTATGCGGTTTCGACATTTCATAGCAAAGGCCTTAACAAAGGGCACAGCATTGAAAGATATGATCTCCTAAAAAACTAAGAAAAGTATTCGAACATTAAAATATCCAACACTCTTTCTGCTAATTGAAAAACAAAAAAGGCAATTAATGGCGATAGATCAAAACCAGCAGTTGGAGGTATGATATTTCTAAAAATGGATACAGTAGTTTCATAGACTTCTTGTATAAGTGAGGTCGCTGAATTGTAGAAATTCATTCCAAATGCGTAAAACCAGCTCAGAACAACGCCTGCAATAACAATAAATTTAAGCAGACCTATAAGTATCTTAGTTGTTTGGAATAAAGAAAAATTGAAAATTGTGCCCAGATCATAACCAGGCAGCAAAATATAAAAAGAACCAAAATTTATTAAAAATGCTGCAAATAGCAAACCAATATTAATTTTTTTGTAGTGTACATTGAAAATGAGCAATAAAGGAAACAATAAGATCTTTATTATTCTTGCAATTTTGTTGTAGCTATCAGCTCTTGATAGGTCTATCAAAAATAAGATTAGTATCAAATAGACAACAATCGTCTTAACTACCATAAGCATGTCAAAAAAAGTTGTTGGATCATTCATTTTTTTCTATCTCCAAAAAGAGAAGTCCCTATTCGTATCATATTACTGCCAGCATCAAGTGCAATATTGAAGTCACCTGACATACCCATTGATAGGAATTCAATATTCTCATTTAACAATTTAATTCTATTAAAAACTTCAACAGCAAACGAGAACTGTTTAGTAATTTCACTAGCTGAAATATCATTTTCACCTATCACCATAAGACCCTTAATTACAACAGAGTTATTTGCAGGGTTTGAACCAATAATTTCATAAATTTCATCATCAGTGAAGCCTGATTTTGAGCTCTCATTGCCAAGCTTTAATTGCAATAAAATTTTGTGTTCTTTCCCCTGGCCCAAGGACAACAATTTGTCATAAATTTTTTTTCGGCTAATTGAATGTATTAAATCTGAACAGTTAGCAACATCATACAGTTTATTGCTTTGTATATTTCCTAAGAAGTGCCATGTAATATCCTTTGGTAGCTCTGCTTTTTTAAGTTGGAGTTCTTGCAAGAAGTTTTCTCCAAAATCTCTCTGACCTTCTTTATATAGTGTTAAAATTTTTTCTATCGACTGCCCTTTGGACACAGCTATTAATTTGCAATGTGCTCCCAAGCCATCTTTTAACTTATGAAAGTAATCAAGATTCATCTTTAAATTTTCTTACAACTCATTTTTTCTAAAGAATCCATGTTAAGCCTTCTAAGATTTTCTCTAGCATTATTTGTTTGTGACCTATTTTCAAAAGGCCCAACAATGACTATGTAGTTATAGCCATTCTTACTATTTACATTTTCAATGACTGGAAAATAGCCAATTTTTTCGAGTTCTTTAAATTGACTCTGAGCTGCTTTATAGGTTCTGAAACTACCTGACTGAGCAAAATATTCACAAACTTCATCTATAGTATTAACTACCACAACTAACTCATCAAACAAACTTTCTTCTAGTATGGTTTGGAACTCATAATCAATGTCTTCAACATTGAAATCTTCTAGATCTAAAAAATCTTTAGAATCTTTCAAGAATATTATCGAAAAAGCTGTTACAGAAAAAGAAACAAAAATGGCAACAATTATTGTGGGTATAGCTTTAATTGGAAATTTTTTATTTTTAAAAGAAAAACTAGACATCTCACATTTTTTCCAAAGGCTCTACATTTAAAATCTTAAAGCTATTCTTAAGAATTTGTTTAGTTATAAGTGTTATTAATAGTCTGGAGTTTGAAACAGCCTTATTATCAGATATAACAGGACTGCTTTCATAAAAGGAATGGAAATCAGCAGAAAATTCTTTAATGAAATGAACAAGAGAGTGAGGTGATCTTTCAAGAGCGTATTCTTTAATAAAATGCGGATAATTTATAGCTTTTGAGACAATCTCAAAACAATTACTTATTTCATTTAAATCTAATTCTTCTTTTGGTTTGTATTTAGCCTTAGCTAAAATAGAACAGCACCTAACATAAGCATATTGTGCATAAAAATAGGGATTATTTTTACTCTCATCTCTTGCAAGGTCCATATCAAAATCCATCGTATGATCAGATTTTTTTTCTAAAAAAAAGAATTTTATAACATCGGTACCAAGTTCTTCTCGCAGATCACTTAATGAATAGAACTCACCCCTTCTTGTAGACATCATTTTCTTTATGCCATCTTCGTACAGATTGACCAGCTGGTATAAAACAAACTCGATGTTTTGATGATTATTTTTCATTACATCAAATGCTGAAGTTAGTCTTGGAATATAGCCGTGATGATCAGCACCAAAGATATTTATATAATAATCATAATCTCTATCAATTTTATTCTTGTGGTAACCAACATCGGTTAAATAATAGGTTGGCTCTCCATTTTCTCTTAGTAGGACTCTGTCTTTATCATCACCAAACTCTGTAGTTTTAAACCATTTAGCACCATCTTTCTCAAATGTATGTCCTTTCTTTTCTATGATTACTAAAGATTTAGATAAATCTGAATTAGTGTCATCCGCCTTGCCAAGTGAGCTTTCTTTAAACCAGCTATCATGAATTATATTAAAGCTATGCAAATCTTTTTTTATTATTTCTAAAATCCTTTCTACTGAAAACACCCTTGCTTTCTCCCATAAATCTTTAAATGATCCTTGTAGATAAGAAGCAATTGAATCTAGTCTGATATCTTTATCACTATCTAATTTGCCTAATATGATTTCTTCATCTAGGTCGCCATGCTCTGCTCGAAAGTCATCAGCTAAACTTTTTATATAATCTCCCTCATAGGTTCCTTCACTTTCAAAAGTTTTTACATATGCATTTAAAATAACGCTGCTCGTTAGTATAGATATCTGTCGTCCAGCATCATTTACGTAATATTCTTTTGTTACTGTGAAGCCTATCTGTTCCAAAAGGTTTGAAATTGCCATACCCAGAACAGCACCTCTTCCATGACCAACATGCAAAGGTCCAGTTGGGTTTGAAGAGACAAATTCCAAGAGAACTTTGCCTGAAAAATCATTTGAACTTCCCCATTGATCTTCTGCTTCAATAATTTCTTCCAAGTTTTTATATTTTTGTTCGGCTGATATAAAAATATTTATGAATCCTGGTCCCTCAATTTTAATATCCTTAATTCTTTTGTCTTTAATTGATTGCTTTATAGTTTCTGCTAAATCTCTTGGGGTAATACCGAATAATTTTGATAATTTTAGAGAACAGCTTGAAGCATAATCTCCTCTTGTGCTATCTGTGCTAATCTCAAAATTAATTTGCTCCTTTAGTTGAGAGTTAATCTGCACTGACATATCCTTTGCTACTGCATTAACACTGTCTTGTAGTATTTGATTTAAATCATTGAGAATCATTGTTTGCTACGACTTACATATGACCCATCTCTGGTATCAACCTTTATTTGTTCGCCCTCATTTATGAAAATTGGAACTTGGATTTCTACACCAGAAGATAGTGTTGCAGGTTTTAGAGTATTTGAAACTGTATCCCCTTTTAACCCAGGCTCTGTTTGTGAAACAGTTTTTACCACAAAAGTTGGCGGCTCAACATTCAAAACATCTCCATTCCAAAAGAGTATTTTGCATTCCTCCTCACCATCTAACCAGCCCTTTATATCCTCAAGCTTTTCTGAAGATATATCTATTTGTTCATAGGTATCTTGATCCATAAATACAAAGTTCTGAGCCTCTGCATATAAAAACTGAAAGTCTCTCTCAACTACGTCAGCAGCCTCAAGAGATTCGCCCGACTTGAAAGTTCTCTCCCAAACTTTTTGAGTTCTTAGGTTATAAAGTTTTGTCCGCATGACTGCTTGACCTTTACCGGGTTTATGAAATTCATATGAAAGAATAGAACATGGCTCTTTTTCAATTAATACTTTTAAGCCAGGTTTAAATTGATTGGTTGTATATTTCATCTTTTAAATTCTTAAGCTCTTTTTTTGTTTGGTACTTTTTATGTATGATACATATATCAAAACAAATAATGGCTAAAACTATTTTACAACCTTTAATTTATCTTGCTATCTCAGCGGTTACATTTTTTGTCTGCTATTTTCTTGCCGTTGTCGTATCTGGTGGAACCATTGAGAGTGAAGGCCTATCACTAATTATGATGGCAATGTATATTTCTTTCGCAATTCACTGGTTGCTTTTTATCCCCTCATATATTTTTCAGACAGAAAAATTTTATGATCTAACCGGAACTATAACCTACATAACCGTTTTATCATTTGTTGTCTTTATCAAACAGACAGCTGTACATGAGATTTTAGACTTAAGATCATTGTTGCTTTATTTCTGTATTATGATTTGGACGGTAAGGCTTGGTGGTTTTCTATTTTGGCGTGTGCTTAAGGATGGCCATGACAAAAGGTTTAAAACTATATTGCCGAGCTTTAGCCAGCTCTTCATGACTTGGACTCTCTCAGCTGCCTGGGTATTCATTCAAGCTCTTTCAGCTCTAGTTGCTCTTTCTGCACTAGTTCAAGTTGATATGGGTATTATTGGTTGGATTGGGCTTGGGCTATGGATTTTTGGTTTTAGTTTTCAAGTTTTAGCAGATTACCAGAAAACAAAATTTAAGAGCAACCCATCGAATGAAGGAAAATTTATTACTGGAGGGTTATGGGATCTCTCAAGACATCCAAATTATTTTGGAGAAGTAGCACTTTGGATTGGGATTTCTGTCATAGCAGTGCCTGTTATGACAGGACTTCAATATGTATCTCTAATCTCTCCTGTGTTTGGATTTTTGCTTATTTACTATGTAAGTGGGGTAAGATTGCTCGAGGACAGATCTAATAAAAAATGGGGTGAAATCGCAGAATACCAAGAATATAAAAGAAATACACCCGTATTCTTCCCAAAACTCTTTTAAAACGCGATTTTTAGTTCAAAAATAGTTGTAAAATAGAAATAATTTGATAGTTTTAACAGTCAAGTTTTTAAAAAGGGTAACAAGGTCATGAAAAAATACGTATATATTTTATCCCTATTGGCAGTATTCGCTTACGCTGATAATGCCGATATAGATCAGATCTTAGAGGAAAATGAAACAAGCATTTCTCTGTCTGAAAAGTCTCAAGAAAAAGTTGATGGTTTATCAACTGAAAAAGATTCCCTCCTAGCAGAGTGGAAAGTAGTAGTTAAGCAAGTAGAGGGCCTAAAAATCTACAATGCTCAAAAAAGGAAACAAATTCAAGCACAAGAAGACAGGCTTGTTACATTGGCTGAACAAACAAGGCAAGTTGTAGTTATTCAAAGACAGATTCCACCTTTAATGGAAAGAATGGCTAATAGTTTGGAACAATTTGTTTCACTGGATGCTCCATTTTCTCTTAATGAAAGATATAAGAGAATTAATCAAGTTAGAAATACATTATCAGATCCTAAAGTAACAGCATCAGAACAAGTGAGACAAGTTCTTGAAGCTTACAATATTGAGAGAGAGTATGGCAGAACAATTGAAACCTACGAGGACGCTATTGTTTTGGATGGTGAAGAAAAAGTTGTGAATATCTTGAGGATAGGAAGGCTTGCTCTAATGTATCAATTGAAAGATCAAAGCGAAGCAGGAGTCTGGGATTCAGAAGCACAAGAATGGGTAGAAGTTAGCGGTTATAGATTGCCTGTAAGAGATGGTATTAGGATGGCTAACAAAACAGCACCGCTAGACTTGCTTGCTGTCCCTGTAAAATTTACGGAGGCTAAATAATGAAATTTCTAAAAATTATATTTTTAACTTTTTTAATAGTTTCTAGCTATTCATTTGCCCAAGAGTCTGAAGTTCAAGCTCCAAGTAATCTTGACAAGCTTCTAGAGCTTGTCAAAGAAGGCAAATCTAAAGAGCAAGGTGAAAACAAGCAAAGAGAAGCTGATTTTAAAGCTGCCAGAGACAAACAAGATCAAATCCTAAAGGCAGAACAAAGAGAATTAGCGAGACAAGAAAGAATTGCTGACCAATTAGAAGCAGAATTTGTTAAGAATCAAGAGAAACTAAGAATTGCTGAAGAAGCATACTTAAAACAGCTTGGTTCATTAAATGAGCTTTTTGGTCATATGCAAAGTATCACTACTGATTCAAGGGTTACATTTGAGACTTCTCTAACTGCTGCTGAATTTGGGAAGGAAAGAGAAATATTCCTAGGAGATCTTACAAAAAAGATGGGAGAGTCAACAGTGCTTCCAACTATTGAAGAGATCGAAAGAGTTTGGTACGAAATTATGCGTGAAATGAAAGGAACCGGTGAGGTAAGTCGTTTCTCAGCAACTGTTATTAACGTTGATGGTACACAAACTGAGTGTGATGTTGTTAGAGTTGGTGTTTATAACGCAGTTTGTGGTAATAGTTACCTTGAGTATGTTCCAACAAAAGGACAGTATCAATTCTTAGCTAGACAACCTGCTGGACGTTATACAAGCTCAGCTGGAAGAGTTTCAAGTGCAGATGTTTCAAGTGGTTATGTAAGCTTTTCTGTAGATCCAAGCGGACCTTCAGGTGGTGCTCTTCTTGCTAACTTAGTTCAGAACCCATCATTAGGCGAAAGAATCCAGCAAGGTGGGGTAATTGGTTACATCATTCTTGCTATTGGTGGCATTACTCTTTTATTTGCAATATATAAATATGTGATGCTTTGGATAATGAGCAGAGAAGTGCAAGCACAACTAGCAAACACAACACCAAATTCAAATAACCCACTCGGAAGAGTTTTGAAGGTTGGGGCTTCTCATATGAAGGAAACAATTGATAGATTAGAACTAAAACTAGCTGAATCAATCATGGCTGAAAGACCATCCATAGAAAGAGGAATTAGTTTTGTAAAAATTGTTTCAGTAGTTGCACCATTAGCAGGATTGCTTGGTACAGTTACAGGTATGATTGTTACCTTCCAACAAATAACATTATTTGGTACTGGTGATCCAAAAATTATGGCTGGTGGTATATCACAAGCTCTGGTTACAACTGTATTAGGTTTAGTTGTTGCTATTCCAACCACACTAGCACACTCATTCTTGCAATCATCAGCAAGATCAGTGGTAGATGTTCTTGAAGAACAGGCTACAGGTATTGTTGCTGAAAAAGCTAAATAAATATGATCTGGCTTACTGAGCTTTATATTGCCCTACGTGACTTCATGGAGTCAGGTGGGCCAGTATTATGGTATATAGCTTTATTGGTTACATTTATGTGGGCCTTAATTTTTGAAAGGATTTACTACTTTCTATTCATGCATGAAGGATTCGCTCAAAATATAAATACACGATATTTGAGCATGAGTTTTAAAACTCCTTGGCATAAAAATATGACAAAGACTAGATTGGTTTCCGAAGGCAAAATAGCAATTAATAGAAATATTCAATTAATACAGGTATGTATTGCTCTTTGCCCTTTATTTGGTTTGATGGGTACTGTGACAGGTATGATCGAAGTATTCCAAGTAATGGCATTTAACGGCGGCGGGGATGCAAGGTCAATGGCAGGTGGAGTTTCAAAAGCTACTTTACCTACAATGGCAGGCATGGTATCAGCACTATCAGGAGTACTAGCAATGATCTGGGTAAAAAATCAAGTTGAAACTAATGAACTTTTAATGGGAGAATATGTTTCAGGACATAGTAAACAAGGAGTGAAGAAATGAGAAGAAACGCAATATCATCTGCAGCAAGAGAAGAAGAAAGCGAAATAAATTTAACACCAATGCTTGATGTTGTTTTCATCATGCTTATTTTCTTTATTGTTACAGCTAACTTTATTAAAGAGCCTGGGCTAGAAGTAAATAGACCAGATTCAGATACATCGGAAATTCAAGAAAATGCTGCAATTTTGATAGCTGTTGGCGGAAATGACGAAATATATATGGATGGAAGAAGAATTGATGTAAGGCAAGTAAAAGCTAATGTCCTTAAGCTTTTAGCAGATAACCCTCAAGGTACTGTTGTTATTCAGGCTGATGAGACTGCTAGTGCAGATGCAATCATTCAAGTTATGGATGGTGCAAGAGATGCAGGAGTTTTTGATATTTCCCTTGCAGCTGAACCAAATTAAACATGACGACTGATACAAAAAGGTACACATTTCTTGCTATGGCACCCTTGGTGGTCTTTTTGCTATTTATATTTATGGTACTTCTAGTAAGTACTGGTGATTCAGGTGACGTTGTGAAGGGCAGAAAAATTGGTGATGTTATTATGCCTGATAGAGAAATTGAAACTATTACTTCAGAAGAGGTAGAGCCTCCAGAAGAGCCTGAAATTGCTCCTCCAGATATTGCTCCTCCACAGCTAGATGTAACTCCTATTGCAGTATCAGCTGCAGCGTCAAAGCCAGATATTAATTTTTCTCAAGGTACTGGCGCTCTTTTTAGAGATGGTGACTACATTCCATTATTTAAGGTCCAGCCAATTTATCCAAGAAGAGCTAAAGAAAGAAATATGGAAGGCTACGTAATAGTTGCCTTTACAATTACAGAATCAGGAACAATAGAAGAGCCATATGTTATGGAAGGAAAATGCAGGTCAGCTTCTAATAGAGAAGGTCAATTTAATGACTGTTCTATGTTTAATTCAGCAACAATAAGGGCTGCATCTAAGCTTAAATATAAGCCAACTGTGAGAGATGGTAGAGCAGTAGCTGTTACGGATGTTCCCCACAAATTTTCATTTGAACTGGAGCAGGATAGTTAATGAGAATCTTATTGTTAATTCTTTTAACATTCTCTTGTAATTTAATTACTGAGATACCGGAGCCCAGTTATGGCTTACCTGAACTAGCATCCGAAGAAAGAATAAAAGAGCTCAATACGAAAAAAAGAGCGAAAGTTATGACTCCTTCAGTTGCAAGGAAAGTACAAAGAGTAATTGAAGCACTAGATGAAGCTAGTATTCTAGAAGAAGAACAGAGATTACTTAAGAAAGAGAAAAAAGAAAAAGAAGCTAATGCAAAAGACGCTGAGATTAAGAGAGCAGTAGCTAAAGGACAAAAAGAATTAGATGAGCTGAAACCAAGAATGGACTCTCTAAAAAGTTATGACAGGTCCATGATCTATTATTATCAATCTTACTTTAACCTTGCTTATCAAAATAAGATTCCAGAGGCTATTTCAAATTATTTGAAGGTTGTCGATGAAGAAGATACTAATGATAAGCTTAGGGTTGAAGCTTACTATGTGCTTGCACAGCTTTATCTATCAGAATCGAACTTTGACTCAGGTGTAGATTACTTAATCGAATGGTTTAAGAACGCTCCTGACGTAAAACCAGATGCTTATGTACTTCTTGGTCAAGCATATTACCTTTTGGCTGATCAAGAAAAAACAAAAACAAAAGCGTTAAATAGTAAAAAGAAAGCTTTTAACAATGTAAGGCAAGCTAAACGCCTTGCTGATGAAAACAGTATTAGATTTAGAGAAAATTGGTACTCATTATTAATAGCATCTATGAGTGAGTTAGAGCTTAAAGAAGAACAAGTGCCTTTATATGAAGAAATCTTAGAGTTATATCCAAAGAAGAAGTACTTTGTGAATTTAGCTGGCCTTTATAGTGACTTGGATCGGCCTGGAGACTACACCAGCTTATTAAAAACTGCTTATACAAAACAACTCTTAAACAAGAAAAGTGAATTCCAATCCTTATCACAAATGTTACTAGCAGCTGGCAATCCTTACTGGGCATCAGAAGTTATGCTTACTGGTATGACAAGTGTGCCAGGCTTGAGAGTCATAGATCAAGAATGCTTAATGAGTAAGGTGCTAGATGAAAAAGGTAACCTTAAAACTGACAAAGAAGGCATAGCTATAGAAGAGCTAGTCTGCACAGATATATTGGGACCGGCTTTTGTTAAGCCTAAATCAGCAATGGCACTAGACCAGACTGCAAACCCACTTCTAGAAGAAGATAAACAGAATTTAACTATTCTAGCTGGAGCTTTAAGGGCTGCTCAAGAAAGAAAAGCAGCAATAGAAGTTTTTTCAAAATTAACCAAACTTACAGATAACGGAGAGGCTTATATCGCTATGGGAAATCTTTATTACCAAGAGGATCAAATTGACCAAGCAATTGAAGCTATAAATGAAGGATTAAAAGTTGGAGATTTAAAAAATCCAGGATTTGCACAACTTACACTTGGGCAAGCATTATTTGAACTGCAAAGATTTAATGAGGCAAGAGAAGTCTTTACTGAGGCGACTAAGAGCAAAAAAGATTCAGTAAAAAAATCTGCTAGAGCCTGGTTAAAATATACTGATAATGAACAAGAGAGAGTCAGAAACCTTAATCTAAGAAAAGAATCTATTTCTTAATATACTCAGAGATCTTAAAAGAAAATTCATTAGAATCTGATTTTTGATAAACATCATTAGATACTTCAATCCAATTATCCATATCAAAATCAGGAAAATAAACATCTCCTATAAGATGATCTGCATCTACCCAGCTTATTACCAGTTTATTAATTAACTTCATCCCTTCTTTAAAGATTCTTGCACCACCGATTAAAATAACCTCATCATTAGTATGTTCCTTGCCTAGTAGAACTGCTTGATCAAGTGAATTGCAGACATAACAACCAGGCACTTCAGAAAGTGTTTTTGAAACAATGATATTAGTTCTTTTTGGCAAAGGCCTACCAATTGAATCATATGTATTTCTTCCCATTATGATTGGTTTGTGCATTGAATAATTTTTAAAGTGCTCAAGATCATCTTTAAGTTTCCAAGGAAGATCATTATTAACCCCAATAAGCTTATTGCCATTCATGGCTACTAGAGATGAGATAATCATACAGCTACTACTGCTGGTATATGTGGATGATGTTGATAATCAATCAATTCAAAGTCATTAAAATCATAAAGATCTATAGAGTCCTTTTTAGCAACTTTAATTTGTGGAGGCGCAAGAGGTGATCTAGAAAGCTGTTCCTCAGCTTGATTAAAATGGTTTTTATATAAATGAGCATCACCTAATGTATGCACAAAGTCACCTACTTCTAGATCGCAAACGTTAGCTATCATATGAGTAAGTAAGGCATACGAAGCTATATTGAAAGGAACACCCAAAAATATATCAGCACTTCTTTGGTATAACTGACAAGATAATTTGCCATCTAGTACATAAAATTGAAAAAGAATATGGCAGGGTGCAAGTGCCATACTAGGGAGCTCACCGACATTCCAAGCACTTACTATGTGCCTTCTACTATTAGGGTTAGTTTTTATTTGATCAATTACAGCAGAGATTTGGTCATGTATTCCTTCAGCAGATTGCCATTTTCGCCATTGCTTGCCATAAACTGGTCCAAGATCTCCATTTTCATCAGCCCATTCATCCCAAATAGAAACACCGTTATCTTTTAAATACTTTGTATTTGTAGAGCCCTTAAGAAACCACAGCAGCTCATAAGCTACAGACTTAAAGTGCACTTTCTTTGTTGTTAGAAGTGGAAATGATTGTTGTAAATTAAATCTCATTTGATGCCCAAAAACTGAAAGAGTTCCTGTGCCAGTTCTATCACTTTTTGGCTTGCCTGAGTCTTTAACTTTTTGAAGTAAATCTAGGTATTCTTGCATTTATTTTTTCGTAAGTATGAATATCCCTAATATTATCATAGGAACTGATAATAACTGCCCTTGTGTTAAAAAACTAAACAATAAAAAATCATTTCCCCAGACAGCATCTGGTGTTCTATATATTTCTGATACAGATCTAGCAACACCATAGCCAATTAAGAAGTACCCTGAGTGCCTACCAACTTGATTAGTTTTAGAAATAATATAATTTAAAAAAATAAACAGAAATAGACCTTCTAATAATGCTTCATATATCTGCGAAGGGTGTCTTGTCAAACCTAATGGGTCAGTTGGAAAAACCATAGCCCATGGAACATCAGTTGGACGGCCATATAATTCAGCATTAATGAAGTTCGCAATTCTGCCAAGAAATAAAGCTATTGGAACTTGTGGTGCAATCCAATCTGTTACTTGAAAAAAAGTAAAACCTTTCTTGTTTGCATAAAACCCCATTGAGATCATGACTCCTATAAGACCACCATGGAATGACATTCCGCCTTGCCAAATTTTTAGGAAATACAATGGATCCGCCAATTGCATATGCAAATCATAAAAAAGAACATGTCCAAGCCTTCCACCAACAATTGCCCCAAAAAACAACCCATAAGTGAAGACAACATCACTTACCTCATCCTTTGAGACATCAATATTAAATTTTGTTCTTGTGGCAACCATTCTCAAGTAAATTAGGTAAGCACCTAGAACATAAGCTAGTCCATACCAATGAATATTAAGCGCATCACCAAGATAAGGATGCAAGAAACCTGGCAAAGGAATTGATAAGGCTACTGGGTCAATATTAGGATAAGTGATCATTTTAAAAACCAATAAATTGCAACAGGCACAAGATGAGCTGCGAATATGAATTGTAAGAATTTATCATTGAGCTTATGTGCTAACTGAGCTCCAACTTTTGCAAAGAAGAAACTAAATATAACTATACCAAAAACACCAGGCAGATAGATAAAGCCAATTGTATAGTCAGGCAAGCCACCCACATTAAGCCCCAATAATAAATATGAGGTTGAAGATAATACCGCTATTGGAAAAGCACAAGCAGCACCAGTTCCTACAGCTTTTTTCATCTCCATTCCACTTATTTTTAGCAAAGGAACACTAAAGATGCCACCTCCTATGCCAAATATTGAAGATAAATAACCTATCACCCCACCAGAAATATTAAAGAAAAGGAAATTTGGTTCTTTGGTTGCTCTAGGCATTTTTATATTAATAAAAAGGCGGGCTGCCATTATTGATACAAATATTGCCAGCATGGTTTTTAATATCTCAGAATCAACACTTATAACAAAGCTCGATCCAAACCCAGCACCAATAAGAATTCCAACTGTAAGTTGAGAGAACCTTTTAATTGAAAGTGAGTCTTTTTTGTAATGCGAGTATGCTGCTGACGATGATGTAACGATAATACAGGCTAATGCTGTTCCAATAGACAAGGGTATAGCAAGAGATTCTGCTAAACCATTGGATGTCAAAATAAAATGCATCACAGGCACGATAATCAAACCACCACCAACACCAAAGAGACCGGCCATAGTGCCTGTAACAATCCCAACCAGACCAAATATTAGAAACTCAACTATCATCTTTAAGCTTATTAGATTCTTTTGACCCCAGTGCTACTAGACCTTCTATTCTTGATGACATAGATCCTTTGCCATCTATTAGCTTATTCCGCGCGTCATCGTACTTTTTTTGACTTTGAGCTATAGAATTACCAAGACTGTCCATCACATCTGTGAATCCATGCAGCTTAGCAACTAATTTTTGTGCTTCTTCATACACTTTGATCACACTCTCTCTTTGGCCATCTAGCCGCCAAAGATTTTCGACCATTTTAATTGAAATATGAAGTATAGATGGGCTCACCAATGCAATTCTTTTTTTATCTGCATACGAGACAAGCTCAGGATCATGTTTTAGTGCAACACTTAGTGAATCATCTATACCCAAAAACATGAAAATTATATCTGGGGTATTAAGTTCTTCAATTTGACTATATCTCGTTTCACTTAAATCATTAATTCTCTCACGAATATTCTTGGTTAGAACTTTTCCAAATTTTTGTTTTTCATCTTTTGATTCAGTGTTGCAATAATCGTTATAGGCATTGAAAGAAAACTTTGAGTCGATAATAAGATTCCTATTATGGGGTAAATAAATTACAGCATCAGGTATCTCTCTCGAGATATCCTCATCTGCTTTGACAGTGAAGCTCTTCTGTAATCTATAGTGTGTATTTTCTTCAAGACCTGAATTCTCAAGAAGCATTTTTAATTTTAATTCGCCATAGTCTCCTTGTGTTTTGCTATCACCTGAAAGTGCTTTTGTCAGTTTATTGGCATCTGAAGTTATTTGATTGGTTTGCTCAATTAAATTATCTATTGTGACTTTTGTCTTGGTGTGAAATTCGTGCTGTTGTGTGGTATTTTTCCTGACCTCATCTTCGAATTCTTTAATTCTTTTCTTAAATGGATCAATAATATTCTCTATATTTTCTTTGGATGTCTTTTTAAATTCATCCTCCCGTTTTTTAAAGATATTATCTATTGAGCTTGATAATTTTTGCTCAAGGTCACTAGATAATGAGCTGGTATCAAGCTCTTTTTTATTCTTAGTAAGTAAAAAAATAACACCTGCTAAAGAAATCACTAAAAAAATTGTTAAAATTACTACTACTAACTCCATAGATGAATATTTTAGAACATATTAAGCAAGAACTCCCTTGGTTCGATGCTAATAGCACATACGATTTAACAAGAGGAAAGCCAGCACCAGAACAATTAGACATTGTGCAAAATATTCTTGCCAAAATAGAGCAGCCTTTTGAATTAGATGGCATTGATTTAAGAAATTATGGAAATCCTGAGGGCTTGCCATCTGCAAGAAAGCTTGGGGCTACGATATTAAATTCAAATTATGATGAAACTCATGCATTAGATAATTCATCATTAACTTTAATGCATCAAATAATTAGTTGTTCATTCTTTCTGAGCTTTAAAAACTCAAGATTATCAAAGGAAAGTAAAATAATTTGCCCTGTGCCTGGCTATGATAGACATTTCAAGCTATTGGAAAACTTTGGCATCCAGATGATACCAGTTCCTTTCCAAGATGATGGCCCCGACCTTAATGCAATAGAACACCTTCTCAGATCTGAAGAAAATATTCATGGTATTGTTTGTGTCCCAAGACACTCTAACCCAACTGGACATACATATTCTGACGAAAACGTTAAAGCTTTATTTAAGCTTGCCCAACCTTATAAAGATAATTTTTCTTTCTTTTGGGACAATGCATACGCTTGTCATGATTTATACGAAACTATTAAACAAACTCCTATAGATCAAATAGCTAAAGACCATGATATGGAAAATAACTATTTCCAAGTTGGATCAACATCAAAAATAACTTTAGCTGGAGCTGGAATTTCCTTTTTTTCTAGCTCAAAGAGTAATTTAGATACATTTATAGATTTTAGAAATGCCATTACACCAGGCCCCAACAAAATGAATCAAGGCTTGCATATGAAGTACTTTGAGGCTATTTCACTAGAGAACCAGATGGAAGGGCTTAAGAAAGTTATAAAACCGAAGTTTGAGTTAGTGGATAGTTGCTTAAAACCTTTGCAAGACAACGAGCTATGCACTTATGTTAAGCCAACAGGAGGATATTTTTTCTCTTTTAATTCAACAAGAAATAATGCCGATGAAATCATAGATTCATGCAGCAAGTTAGGCCTGAAGTTATTGCCGTTAGGAGCATGTTTCCCATATCAAAAAGACCACACCAATAACAATATTAGGCTTGCCCCAACATTCCCAGATATAGCGACACTAGAGCGCTGTATAAAAATTTTTACAAATGTTGTTAAATATTTGAACTAATTTATTTTTTTCCAATCAAATTTAATAGGAGCTAATTATGAAGAAGATATTATTTTTATTATTTTTTGTTATTTCGGGCCTCATGATAGCCGATGATCACAAAAGAATGCCTGCTGATATGCAAAATAAGATGTGGATGGTAAAGCTAAAAATGGATTTAGCTGAACTGAAAGGACCCCCATCTCTTGCTGAACTCAAAACAAAGAGAGAAAACAGATTAGTTGACTTAGATTTGCTAATAGACTCTGGAAAGTACAAAGGTAATGCTTTAGAACGATTAACAAGTATGAGAAATCGAGTTTTGGAAACTAATCTGCCATCTCAGGACCAAATTAATCAAAGACATGACAGAAGGTTAAGAATGATGAAATCTAAAATGAGAAGCAGAGTCAAGATGATGGATAGAAAGTTTAGAGACCCACGTAGAGAAAGAGATATGCTCGAAAGAGAAAGAAGGGAGATGAGAAAACAAAGAAACAAGAATAGAAACAAGGACTAGTTATATTAGTCGTAATCTGCCCATAACAGATTCGCGGCAATTGACCTGAAAGGACGCCACTCTCTTGCTAAAGAAGTCATATCCTCAACGCTAGGGCGCTCTTTCAGGTTTTTTAGTTTCTTAACACTCTCTTGCAAACCTATATCGCCAACAGGCCATATGTCTGTTCTTCCAAGCGATGCCATAAGGTAACAATCTGCAGTCCATTCACCAATACCTCTAATTTTACAGAGCTCTTGCCGAGCTGAGAGATCATCAAGTTGCTTAATGCTCGAAAAATTTAAAATTCCATCAGACTCTAAACAGGCAACACCATGTAGATATGATATTTTTGGTCTGCTCAATCCTGCTTGCCTTAAATCATCCTCATTAAGCTTTAAAAATTCTTTGGAACTAATGTTCTGCATTAAATTGAACACTCTTTTTTTAATGCTTTCTGCAGCTTGCACGGATATTTGTTGCTCAATCACTAGTGATGCTATACCTTCGAAGCCCTCTGGCCTTAAAAAGAAATTGATTTCTTTAGTTGGGTTAAATTTTTTAAAATTGGGTTCAACTTTTAACAAGTGTTTTAAACCATCTTCATAGGTCTCTTGGTTCATACTTTCGACAAGCCATCACTGAGAAGAAGCGCTTTACAGGCATCAAAATTATCTTGGCCAAAAAAAGTTTGATTTTTATAAACAAGCAAGGGTACTCCATGATGACCAGCAATTTTTTGATCTTCTTGGTTCTTTTTAATCTGCTCGATTAGTTCGTTTTCATTTGTTTTAGTTTTACTTTTAAGTGAAGAATAATTAAGACCAACTTTTGCAAAAGCTTTATCCAAAGTGCTTTCTTCGTTCCAACCACCCTTAGTACCAAAAATTAAACTTGATAATTCATATGCTATTTCAATGCCTAAACCTTCCTGTGCAGCTTGTTGGCCAATATGGCACAAATCAAAAATATATGGCTGCTCATCTGCAATTTTTCCTGTGAGGTAGCTCTGCTTTATTGGATCAGGTCTTGGTGTAAAGAAAGGCATATCTAATTGTTTTGCTACTGAGCGCATATCACGAATTTTATAGAAGAAATAAGTTAAGAAATTTTTACCTTTAAAAAATTCAGGCTCTCTAATAGCTAATGGATATACAAGTTTAAAATTAATATCAATTTTATAATTATTCTTGAGATCTAAGACCCTAGGTAAGATTAAGTAAGAATAAGGGCTTCTGTAGGAAAAATAAAAATCTATCTTCATATAAAAATATTATCATGTAAGATAATTTATTAGGGAGTAAATATGGTCAGAAAAGCATATGTTGTTGCAAATCTTGAAGTAATCACTGACAAAGATAAGTTCAGAGATTATGAAAGAGGCTTAATCAATGCTCTTGCTAAGCACGATGGAAAGCTTTTAACTTACAGTGATAATGTTCTTTGTCTAGAAGGCGATAAACCCCCAAAAGGTAGGCTTGTAGTAATGGAATTTCCTTCCCAAGACCATGTAGAAGCTTGGTGGGCAGATGAAGATTATCAGGCAGCCTCAGATATTAGACGAGAATACTCCGTTACAAATTTTATTGCTAGGCTAGATGAGCTTCCGCCAAGAAATTAACACACCCAAACCTTTAAGATGAACATTTCAGAACATATTTTTAAATCAGAAAGACATCAGACTTTTTATCTTGCTGCAGGGCCGGAAGATGGAGAATTAATTTATTTAGTACATGGTTGGCCTGATCTATCTATCGGATGGATAAAGCAGATAGAGTTTCTTTCACAACTTGGTTATCGAGTGATCGCACCAGATATGAGGGGGTATGGCAGATCTACAATCCACAAAAACCATAGTGACTACTGCCAAAAAGAAATTGTTAAAGATATGGTCGAATTACATAAAGGTCAGCAGCATGATAAAGCAATTTGGATAGGACATGACTGGGGTTCTCTGGTGGTATGGAATCTTGGTTTACATCATTCCAAGCTTGTTAAGGGTCTTGGAAGTTTGTGCGTGCCCTTTGGCTGGGGCGGACATCCTGATAGCTACTTAAGCCATATTGATAGAGAGCTTTATCCAGAAAATGAATATCCCTATGGACAGTGGGATTACATGTATTATTACTACGAAAATTTTGCATTAGCCTGCAAGCAGATGGAAGAAGATCCCCACAAGATGATTAAACTTAATTTCACCAAACCATCAGATGAATTCAAAGGTTGTTTTAATGCAGGCATCGGTGCTAAATCAATGACAGCTTCCATAAGAAACAATGGTGGCTGGTTTAAACACGCAAATTTCAATGGTTTAAATTCTATACCTGATGTGCCAGTTGATAGTGATCTAATTTCAGAATCTGAAGCACAAATTTATGGAAATTTCTTAGAAAAAAATGGTTTTTTTGGCCCTAATTCTTGGTATGTGAATGGAGAAAAAAATGATCAGTATGCTAAGGAATTGAACCAATTTACAACAATCGATTGCCCAGTGTTATTTATACAAGCAACCTATGATAGTGTTCTGACGAGTAATTTTAATACACACAATAAAATGGTATGTACGAATCTGACTGAAAAAGAAGTTAAGTCAGGTCACTGGATGGCAAGAGAGAAACCGATTGAAACCAATAAGATAATTAAAGATTGGATAGAAGTCATAAAGTAGACAGGAAATGGTTTTACCCACTCCCTGTCAAAAAGAAAGATTAGTAAGTTAATCTGAAACTTAGACCAACATTCCTACCTGGAAGTGGTACTGCATCCTTAACAAAAGATGTTGAGTTTCTCGCAACTTGATCTAGAGCATTATTAGCAAAAGCAGCAAGTCTAAGATTTGCTTTACCAATTTGATAATCCTTAACAAGTTTTAGATTTAACATTTTGTATCCTTCAGTCATCATTTCATTTTCTTCAGCAACATTATCGTGATCTGCAACGTCTTTTAGAACTGCAGAGAATGTGTAGTCACTTTCTGAATATGAAGCTGAATAGAAGTTTCTGGATGGAGCCATTCTTGGAATAAATCCTCCAGCATCAAGTGTTCCCTCAACTACATCTCTACCAAAGGAAAGATCTAAAGTTCCATTTGCTAGTTGGTAAGTTGAACCAACTTCGAATTCATAGCCTTCAAGAGATGCGTCTTCTTGAACAAATTCTGCATGCATTAAACCTTCATGCTCTTCTTCGCCTTCACTATCATGATCTTCACCGTGCTCCTCATCTTTCAAGTAAATATAGTTAGAGACACTATTTTGATAGTAAGCAAAAGTGGCATACATGTTATCTTTCTGATAATTAAATGTAAGATCTACATTATTTGATGTTTCAGTATCTAAGTTAGGATTTCCCATTTCAAATCTTCCAGTTGCTAAGTGTGGGCCATTCATAAATAGCTCAACTACATCTGGTGCTCTTTCAAAGCTGGACAATCCTAAATTAACGCTTAGATTTTGTGAAAAATCTTGGTCAAAATTAATAGCATAGCTCAAAGTACTTAAATCTTGATTGTAATATTCTAGCTCCCCTTCTTCATCTTCGGCGTGATCTTCATCATGATGAGAAACAGAACCAGATCTTGAAATATCATCGTACCTAATACCATAATCAAGTCTATAAGTGCCAAAATCTCTTGCACTGAAATAACCCATTGTTGTTTCTTTCGTTGACACAGGCTGCATAAATGCTTCTTCCCCAATAATTGAAGAATCTTGATCTGCTACGTTTACAACAAATTTTCTTGTTACATCATCTGAACCAACATCAAAAATTAAACCAAGCTCTGTTGCATCAGTTTGAAAAAGTGTAGGTTCTTCATGACCATGTTCTTCTTCACTCTCAGAGTGATCTTCATCATGACCTTCCTCTTCAGCGTGCCCCTCAAGGTGAGAATAACTGCTGTCTCTAAAAGAAAAATCAACTTTATTTACAAAAGAATAGCCATCAGTGTTGAAAGAACCTTTTATATCAAACTTAGTTGAATCTATTTGAGAAAAAATTCTTTCACCTTCATGCTCATCATGCTCATCTTCGCTATCAACATGATCCTCATCATGCTCTCCATGTGCTTCTACATGAAAAGGCACACCCATTACTCCTTCATTATCAGAGTATGAAAGGCCTACATAACCCCAATCACCAACTTTAGATACACCAAATTTTGTGTAAGTATTCTCGACATCAGAATTTTCTAAGAATTTAAGACTTGATTCATCATGCTCTTCATCACCTTCGCTATCAGAATGTTCTTCATCATGATGCTCCTCTGGATACAAAGCACCACCAGGCAATTCATAATTCTCAAATAATGAATCTGATGCAGCAAAAGTTACGTTAAATCCTGAAACATTGTTTTCATAACTAAAGTTTTTTGCTTCGCCGTTATTAACTGATTGAGTCTCTGCTCCAACGCTTATAGTACGCTTAGTAAAATCTGTTTTTGCAATGCTATTATCGACAACGTTAATAACACCACCTGCACCACCATTTGCATAAAGCAAAGCTGACGGACCTTTTACAACTTCAATTTGTTGAGTATTCAATAAATTAACGTCATTAATATGGTCTGGGCCAAGTGTTCCTACGTCTCTAACAACAACGCCATTTTCTAGAATTCTTACTCTTGAGCCTGACATGCCTCTAACCACAGGCTGGCCAACTGCTGCTCCAAAATCTGCTGCATGCACACCTAAAAGCTCATCCACAGTCTCACCAAGAGATTGAATTCCTCCTGTTGCAACATCATCGCCGTCTACAACATGAAGTGGATCTTTTAGATCACTTGCATTCTGAGATGTAAGAGCAGAAGTTACGACAACTTCTTCGACATCGTCAGCATAAATATTTAGTGTTAGTAGTGCACTCACCATAAGTGCTAAATAATAATTTTTCATATAAACCTCCTTGTAAAATTAAAATCTGGTTGGGTATAACGTCTATCTTTTAGGAGGGGCTCTACTTTGGTAATTCTTTTCTAATAGAGGGTTATGAATCTTCAGGTTAATAAAGTAAATAAGCTCTACAGGAAAAAAAGGTATGGTAAATACGTTTACATATAACTTAGGAGCTTTTGAATTCTGACTATACTCACAGTCAAGTTGATAAATTTCGGTTGAATCATGAGCATCGATGTGAGTAAGGTGCTCTAAGCTCATTAAAGAAGAAAAGCTAAAAGCTAGTAAAAATAGTAAAAAACTCTTTTTTGTAAACATTTCGTAAATATTAGTATTTCTATATATATTGTAAACAAGTTGTCAAAAAAAATAGCGTTTTAAAACAATATAGCCCGCTAAATATAGGGATATTTAGCCTTTTGAATTTATAAATTAGATTTTTATTATTTGTTTGCCAAAGTTCTTGCCACTCAGAACATCTCTTAATGCTTGTGGAGCATTTTGGAATCCATCGGAAACGGTTTCTCTGTATTTGATATCTCCATTTCTTACATGCTCATGAAGAACTGAGGTCGTTTTTTCAAATTCATTCATCCATTCGGTCACGACAAAAAATCTATGCTTAGGTTTTGGTTTTAAAGCTCCCAAGACATGAAAGGGAGTTTCCTCAGACCTTATATCTTTGGAATTATATTTTGAGATAAAGCCACATACTGGTACACGTGCTCCTTTGTTAAGAAGTTGTGCAACATTTTTTGTAAGCTCACCACCAACATTTTCAAAATAAATATCAATGCCATTTGGACAATACTCTTTCAGCAGTTCTAAGACATTATCATTTTTGTAATCAATGCAATGGTCAAATTTTAGAGAATTCCTAACATATTCTGATTTTTCAGGCCCACCAGCAACACCAACTACGTGGCAACCTGCTAACTTACCAAGCTGGCCTACAACACTTCCAACCGCTCCTGATGCTGCAGAGACTACTAATGTCTCACCTGCTTTGGGCATGCCAACCCTATTTAGGCCATAAAAAGCTGTCCTGCCAGGCATGCCTAGCGTTCCAAGAAAGACACTGCTGGGAAGGTCACTATCAGGCACTTTTAAGATTGTTGCTTCAGAATCTTTAGCCTTAATATGAGTTTGCCAGCCCTTATGAACAGTAACCAGATCACCGACTTTATATTTATTGGACTTAGACTCAACAACTTTGCCAACACTTTCACCAACCATGACTTCGCCTAACTGAACAGGCGCAGCATACGACATTCCATCATTCATTCTTCCTCGCATATAAGGGTCAATTGATAAGTAATCTGCTTTTATAAGAATCTCATTATTCTCTAAGGTGGTAATTGCCTCTTCATCAATGGCCCAACAATCATCTTCAGGCATACCTTCTGGTCTCTTAGTTAACAAATAGCGAGTGTTTTTATAATTCATAATTATTCCTTTGATTTTTTGGCCTGATTTTTCATATAAATATTAAGAAAAAATACAGAGACCTTTGAGAGGTAAGTGGCGAAAAAAACTTTAATTCCTTGCATAAGTAAAGTTGGTGCCCAGAGGTAGAATCGAACTACCGACACAAGGATTTTCAGTCCTTTGCTCTACCAACTGAGCTATCTGGGCACAAGAGTCAATATATTACTGCTTAATATTTTTCAAAGCAAAGGATTGTTCAATAGAAAACAGCTCAATTCTTTTCCATTTTGGCATAGCCACTCCATTGCCTGAACCATGTCCTGCTCGTGTAGCATCGTAAAGCATTACTGGATTAGTGCAGCCCTGATATTCTTGTAATCTAGCTGTAAATTTATATGAATGAGAAGGTACTACACGATCATCCCTTCGTCCTGTTGTAGTAAGTGTTGGTGAATAGCAAACATCAATTTTTGTTTGATGATAAGGTGATATCTTAATGTTCCTTTGAAAATCAGTTTGATTTAGGATTGGGGAGCCATAATCACCTCTCCAGCCCCAGCCTTCAGTAAATTCTGTAAAACGAATCATATCCATAACACCAACTGCAGGTAAAGCTGCGCCAAAGTAGTTTGGGTTTTGAACTAGAGTTGTTCCTACCAACAAACCACCATTTGATCTGCCACTAATGACTGTAGATTTTCTGTTGCCTATGGAGTTGTTTTCTAGAAACTTTGATGCGTATAAGAAATCATCAAAAACATTCTGTTTAGTATCCAGCCTACCAGCATTATGCCAAGCTTTACCTAATTCTCCTCCACCTCTAATATTTGCTACTGCTAAAACTCCACCCATCTCAAGCCAAGCAACATATTTAGGTGTAAATGCTGGTCTGATAGATATGTTATAGCCGCCGTAAGCATATAAGAATATAGGGGTATTTTTATCTAGCTTGATTGAAGACTTATGGGAATAAGTAATTGGCACCATGGTTCCATCTTTGCTTTCATAATGTGTGCTTATTTCAACATAATCATCAGGATTAAAACCTGGAATTTTTTCTTCCCAAACTAGCTCAAGTAGATCCTTAGTTAGGTTATAAGTAAAGTACTGGATAGGTTGGGTATAGCTGTGAACACTAAACATAATGGAATTGTCTCCCATGCTTTGAAAGCCACTAATAGTGCCTTTTAAACTTTTTGGTAATTGCAGATCAAGTTTTTCACCTGAGTGATCAAAAAACTTTATTTCTGATGACATATCAGCATGATCAATGTAGTCAGCAATAAGATAGTCTTTTACAAAGGACGCACCTTTCAGAGCAAAATCTTGCTCAGCTACTACCTCAGTCATTTGGAAATCAGAAAAAGATACTTTCACTAATCGGTAATTATCTGCCTCTAAATTAGTTATAAAAAATAATCCCTCACTATCGGCATGCATAAAATTAAAACTCGCTTCATTAATTGGAGTAATAGGCTCAAGAGTTTGAATTGAGCTGCCATATAAATAAAAATTTTCTTCTTCTGAGCCTGTTACAACTCTAATTAAAATATTTTTATCTTCTCCAATGAACGAAACCGTATAATTTTGTTCAGGATTTACTTCTCCATAAAATAGTTCTTCCTGGCCGGTAGAAATATCTGTGAAATAGATAGCGGCATCGTAACTTTGCTGGCTTAAACGATTCTCTGGTAGTGGTTTTGGATATTTATTGTAGTAAACGCCGCTTGAATCAGATTTCCAGCTGATATCTGAAAATTTAACTTCCGTGATTTCAAGATCTAGATTGCTATTAGATTCAAGATCCATGATTTTAATCGTTCTCCAATCAACACCACCATCGGTTACGGAATAAGCCAGGTATTTTTTATTTGGAGAAACTGAAACCTTATCAAGATTTAATGTTTGGTCATCTGACCACAAATTTGGATCGAGAATGACAGCATCACCCTTTTTCA
>ERZ802830.1225-NODE-1225-length-24738-cov-9.03375_pt1 | contig 24738 bp, 22 predicted proteins | sample MGYA00345654_ERZ802830 | MGnify/ENA primary metagenome ERZ802830 (study PRJEB30503, sample SAMEA104212375) | marine metagenome | biome: Westerlies Biome; feature: [SRF] surface water layer (ENVO:00010504) within the epipelagic zone...; material: water...
GGTGAGGGGCAAGAGCGACGACGATCCGGACGAGTAACGACCACCCATTCGGCGCACACAACCGGTCGCCTGCGTGGGAAGACAGAAGCCTTAAGGGACTGGGACGGTGGGAGCCGGTTGCGGATCCGGCGGCGGTGGGGGTGGCTCTGTCGGTTGAGGAGCTTCCGTCGGTGCCGGGGGCTCCGTGGGCTGGGGAGCTTCCGTGGGTTGAGGCGGATCGGTCGGCTGCGGAGCTTCCGTCGGAATCGGCACCTCTGTTGGGACTACCGGTTCAGTCGGTTCCGGGGTGGGTGACTCTGTCGCTTCGGGCTCGATAGAAATGGTGATGGTGACGATTGACCCACGCTCCAGCGAAGTTCCGGGTGGCGGTGCCTGCGCCAAAACAATCCCGGGCGGTTCGAGATCAGTGGACTCCTGCTCGATTACTTGGATCTCGAAACCAGCCTGCGCGATGTCGCTACGCGCTTGGGCGACCGAGACCCCGAAGAGTTCGGGTACTTCCACCAGGCCGGACGACACCACCACCGACACCGCGCTTCCCGCAGCCAACTGCGCACCCTCAGCGGGGTCCTGGGCGAGCACGTAGCCCGCAGGCTGATTGGAGTCCTCTTCAGTGACGTCACCAAGTTGGAGACTCGCGTCACTGAGCGCCGTACGCACAGCATCTAGGGACGTGAGTCCGAGAAGTTGCGGAGCCGTTGCCTGCTCCCGTCCGGTGCTGATCGTGACGTTGACCGCTTGACCCTGTTCGATGCTCTCCCCGGGCGCTGGTTGCTGGGCAATGACGGTGCCGGGTGCGCGGTCGGAGATTTCCGGGGTTTGCGCACCGAGACGTAGTTCGAATTCGGCGAGGCTCGTGGTGGCTTCCTCGAGATTCAGTCCGTCCAGGTTGGGGACCGTGACGAGGTCGGCGGTGTCGCCGCCGAAGACGAACCGGCCGATACCCAAGGCTCCGAGGACGGCCACCGCGACGGCCGAGAGGCTGATGATCCAGAAGATCGTACTTCGCCCGGCACGCCCGCGACGGCGCCGCGAGGTGTCGTAGATCGGATCTGTCTCGGATGGTTGCCCTCCGGCCGCCTGGACGGGTGTCATCTGACGGGTGGAGTCGGCGACGATAGTCGGGACGGCGGCGGTGACCGGTGCACCGGCAATAGCTCGCTCGACGTCAGCCCGAAACTCCGTCGCGCTTTGATAGCGATCATCCGCGCGCTTGGCGAGCGCGCCAAGCACGACTGTGTCTATCTCCGGGGACACTCCGCTATCCACCTGGGACGGCGGCGTGGGCATCTCGCTGACGTGCTGGTAGGCGATCGAGACGGCGCTCTCTCCGGTGAAGGGTGGCTGCCCGACGAGTAGTTCGTAGAGAAGAACGCCCGTGGAGTAGAGGTCGCTACGCGCATCGACCACTTCGCCGCGGGCTTGCTCGGGTGACAGGTACTGCGCCGTCCCCATCACCGCGGAGGCCGACGTCATTGTTTGACCGGACTCGTTGACCGCTCGCGCGATACCGAAGTCCATGACTTTGACGTCGCCGGTTCGGGTGAGCATGACGTTGGCCGGCTTGATGTCGCGGTGAACGATGCCGTGCCGATGCGCGTAGTCGAGCGCGGTAAGCACACCCGCAGTCATCTCGAGGGCGCGCTCGGGGAGAAGCCGTCGACCACTGGTGAGTAACTGCCGTAGCGTCATGCCGTCGACGTACTCCATGACGATGTAGGGGACGACGACGTCCTGACCGTTCGGGTCAATGAGGGTGTCCTCGCCGGTGTCGTATACGGCGACGATGTTCGGGTGGTTCAGCGCAGCGGCGCTTTGGGCTTCGCGGCGGAACCGTTCCTGGAATGTCGGGTCCTTGGCAAGGTCTGGTCGCAGAATCTTGATAGCGACCCGTCGGCCGAGGCGCAGATCGCGCCCCTCGTGCACTTCGGCCATTCCACCACGACCGATGACCTCGCCGACCTGGTAGCGGTCGCCGAGCATCTTGCCGGGCTCAGCCTGTGTCACGAGAATCCCTTTCCCACGTGCCTGCCCACCTATCGGGCAGGTCTTTCATTGTCTCAGGAGTGGATGCGTCGACCGGGGAGGCGCATGAACTTCCCGTGACCGCACGCACCTCCGGCCCATCTCCGCGCACCATCACCGACGCTCCAGGACTGCCTCCATGACGTCCTTCGCGATGGGGGCGGCGAGACCGTTTCCACTGACCTCCTCAGCACCGGCATCCTCCACGAGCACCGCCACGGCAACCTGGGGCGCCGCCGCGGGGGCGAAAGACACGAACCACGCCACGGTCGGTTGATCGTTGCCGGTCTGGGCGGTACCCGTCTTTCCCGCTACTCGGACGTTGGGGATACGGGCATTGGTTCCGGTGCCGTTCTCGACGACGTTCACCATCATTTCGGTGAGCGCGAGTGCCTCGCTCGGGCGAAGCGCATCCGCGAAGACCTCCGGTTCTGTTGTCTGCAAGATGGTCAGGTCGGGGGTCCGCACCTCTTGAATCAGGTAGGGAATCATCGTGCGTCCGCTGTTGCCGATGGATGCGGTCACCATCGCCATCTGCAACGCGGTGGCGCGAACATCGAACTGCCCGATGGCACTCATTGCGGTTTGCGGCTCATCCGGGTCGCCGGGGAAGCGTGACGTCGCGGCGCGTAGCGGAATCTTGAAGGTCGTATCGAAACCGAAGAGTTCGGACTGGTCCCGAAGGGCGTCAGCGCCGAGCTCGTTACCCAACCACGCGAACGCCGTGTTGCACGAGACCGCGAGCGCGTCGCGGAGGGTGACCTTGCCGCCGGGTCCGCACTGGCGCCGGTTCCAGTTACGTAACTCCTTGTTGGATTGCGGGAGATCGTAGGTGCGTGGCCCGGGGATCACGGAGTTCGGATTGAACCTGCCGGACGAGAGCGCGGCTGCTGCTGTGACAAGTTTGAAGGTCGATCCCGGAGGGTTGAGGGAGACGATCGGCCGATTCAACAAGGGCTTGTCCGGGTCACCCTCGAGCTTGTTGTAGTACTCGCGGATTTCGGTGGGGTCATGGCTGGAGAGCTTGTTCGGGTCGAAGGATGGTGCCTGAACGGACGCCAGGATCCGTCCCGTCGCCGGCTCAATGGCGACGACGGCGCCCTTCTTTCCACGAAGACCCAGATAAGCGGCCCGCTGAGCGGCCGCATCGATGGTGGTGGTCACCGCCCCACCGACGGGTTGACGCCCGGACACGAGTTGTTGGATCCGGTCGACCGCGAAAATGTCGGATCGTCCGTTCAAGATTCGGTTCTCGGTGCGCTCCAACCCGGTCGCTCCGTAAATGAGCGAGTAGAAGCCGGTGATCGGCGCATACAGCCGGGGGTTGGAGTATTGCCGTAGGTAGGTCAGCGTGTTACCCGTCTCCACCGATCGCGCGACCGGGTCGGTACCGACGAGAATCGGTCCGCGTTCGCGGTCGTACTCGGCGAGAAGGATGCGCTGATTGCCGGGACGGTCTCGGTAGTCGCCGGCGTTGACCACCTGAATCAGGGTGATGTTGACCAGCACCGCCACCATGAGCAGCGCGAACACTAAAGACAGCCTGCGCACCTGACGACTCATGCCGTGCTCCTCACACAGCCCGCACGATTTGCGTCATCGCATCGTCGGGGGAAGGAGCGACTGGTGCGGGTCGACGCGACCGGTCGGAGATCCGCAGCAGGATGGCGACAATCACCCAGTTGGCGACCAGCGACGATCCGCCGTAGGACAGGAACGGTGTGGTCAGTCCCGTCAATGGGATGAGACCGGTGACCCCGCCGATGATGACGAACACTTGAAGCGCGAGAACGATGGAAAGACCGGCGGCGAGTAGTTGACCGAACGAGTCGCGGGCCGCAACCGATGTCCGTAGTCCGCGCTCAACCAAGATCGCATACAGCAACACCAGGGCGAACAAACCGGTGATCCCGATCTCCTCCCCGAGCGCCGCCACGATGAAGTCGGTCTTGGCGAAGGGAACGAGGTTGGGAAAACCTTGACCCAAGCCGGCGCCGAGAACCCCACCGTTGGCGAACCCGAAGATCGCTTGCACGATCTGGTAGCCACCGGTGTCCGCGTAGGCCCACGGGTCCAACCAGACGGTGACACGCGAGCGCACGTGGGCGAAGTTGTAGTACGCCAATGCGGCACCCGCGAAGAACAACAACCCACCAAGGATGATCCACGACCGCCGTTGCGTTGCGATATACAGCATCGCGACGAACAAACCGAAGAACAACAACGACGTCCCCAGGTCGCGTTCGAACACCAAGACGGCCAGGGAAACCAGCCAGGCGATCACCAGCGGCCCGAGATCCTTCAATCGGGGAAGCTCGATACCGAGAAACTTCGTTCGGACCACCGCGAGAGAATCTCTCTTCGCGACGAGATAACCGGCGAAGAAGATGGTCAGCAGAATCTTCGCGGCTTCTGCGGGTTGAAAGGACAGATCACCGACGCGAATCCACAACGTCGCACCGTTGACGGTGGTGCCGATCGCCGGGACCAGGGGGAGAACCAGCAACACCAGACCGATGAGGCCGAAGGTGTAGGTGTAGCGCGCGAGCCGGCGGTGGTCCTGCAGCAAGACGAGGACGGCAATGAACAAAATGATCGCGATGGAGAACCACGTCAACTGCGAGTAGACATCGGGCGTCGGCATCGGTGAGTCGCTGAGGACGGCCCGACGGGCGGAGGCGACATCGATCCGGTAAATCATCAGCAAACCCAGCATCGTCAGCAGCGTGGCGACGGGCAGCATGATCGGGTCGGCGTAGCGGGCGAAGATGCGGATGGTGATGTGTGCCGCCAACGCGAGCCCTCCGACAACTCCGGCGGTGACCCACAACCGGGTGGTCATGCCTTCTCCGGATACCCACCCGATCTGCATCGTGCCGAGCAGTCCGATACCCCACGCCAGAATCAACAGCAGCAACTCGACCCAGCGACGCGTGGGCTTCTTGCGATTGCGTGTAGTCGCCTGCGTGGGCGCTTCCCCGCTCACGGCGCATCCTCGACCGGCTCGTTGCTCAGACTGCCAGGGCAACCGGCGGGCGGGAAGATCGTCTGGCACTCATCGGCCCGGACCTGTAGTTCGGTGACGATGCGCTGGGCGTCGGCCTCACTTTCCGCAGGAATGCCTTTGCTCACGAGTTCTTGGTCGAACAGGGGCAACTGGCCGGCGGGCAGTCCAGTGTCCGTCGTGAGTGTCGATAGTGAGACACCGGCCAGGTTCCCGGGAACCCCCTGGTAGATCGCGACAGTGCCAGTGCCGGGGCTGCCGTTGACCGCGATGTACCACTGGGATTGCAACCATGCCTGCGCGGCGATGAGAGCCCCGTACGTCACCGCGGCGATAGCGACGATGAGGGCGACGTAGATGCCGACCCTCTTCCAGCGACGCGCACGCCGGATCTTGCGTTGAGCCGCGGATTGCTCATCGCGCATCGCCTGCTCGGCCGCGGGCACCACGATCTCGGCGTCAATCAGAGGCTGGGGAGCCGTCGGCGGCCCACCATCCACCGGCGGCAGAGCCTCAGGGGCGTCGGGATCTGGTTGAGCGTCGTCGGGGAAACGCACGCCGGGCAACTGCGCTCGCACTCGGGGTTCACCCGCGGCTCCCACAACGACGGGCGCGAAGAGCGCCTCGGATGTTCCGTCCGATGCGATCGCGTCCGCAACGACGTCCGCAACGACCACGGTGACGTTGTCCGGTGCACCGCGTTCAAGCGCGAGATCCACCAGACGCGTGACGCACCCCGTCGGGTCGCTCATGGTTAAGGCGCCCGCGATGTCGGCGCTATCGACGACACCGGACAACCCGTCCGAGCACAGCAGATACCGGTCTCCGGTTCGGGCTTCTCGAACGGACAGATCCGCCTCGACAGGGTTCATCCCGTCCAGGGCGCGCATCAACAGGGAGCGCTTGGGATGAGTGGTTGCCTGCTCCTCGGTGATCCGTCCAGCGTCCACCAGTGTCTGCACGTACGTGTGGTCGTGCGTGAGTTGCACAAGTTCATGATCGCGGAACAGGTACGCGCGAGAGTCCCCGACGTGAACAATGGCGACTCGACTGCCAAGCCAATACAACCCGGTCACGGTCGTTCCCATGCCCGTGAGGTCAGGTTCTTCATTGATGATGGCGTTAATCGTCTCGCCGGTGGAGTCAATCGCGTCGGTCAGGGCATTGAGGAGTTCCGACGATGACGGCGGGTGGACATCGAGATCGGCAACGGTCGCGATAGCAACGGCGGACGCGAGTTCCCCAGCCGCGTGGCCACCCATACCGTCCGCCACCATCAACAGGCGAGGTCCGGCGTATCCGGAGTCTTCGTTTCCGGCTCGCACCAAGCCGACGTCGGATCGGGCGGCGAAGCGCAGGGTGACCGGGGGGGCCGCGTCGGGAACGACGAGTGCTGCTTGGCCGTCATCATCCACCTCGATAGCGACTTCGATAGTGATGTCGTCCGCGTCCTTCTTGGGATTCGTGTCGTTCATGGCCACCTACTTCTGGATCACCAGCGTCGTGCGGCCAACCCGAAGAGGAGCGCCAATGGGCAGAACGGTGGGCGTGGTGAGGCGCGTGCGATCGATCCATGTGCCGTTCGTTGATCCGAGGTCCTCGGCGACCCACGCTCCTTCGGATTCGTAGATACGAGCGTGGCGACTGGAGGCGTAATCGTCATCGATCACGATGGTGGAGTCTGGAGCTCGGCCCAGAGTGATTTGTGCCCCCTCGAGTGGGATCTCGGTTCCTTGCAGCGGCCCTTCGGTGACAACGAGTCGTGTCCCCTTACCCCTCGATCGTCGTGACGTGCGCCCAGTCTTCCGCGTGCGCGGGGCGCGTCCGGGACGTGCCGCGAGATCGTCGGAACCACCGGAGTCGCCGCGTAGATCGTTACGAAGGGCAATTAGAGCGAAGACAACGAACAACCACAGCAGGCCGAGAAACGCGAACCGTGCCAGCGTGAGCGTGAGCTCAGACACGTCAACTACTCCGGAAGGTGAATGCCGTTCCGCCGAGTTTCACGATGCTTCCCTCGGTGAGAGCGCACTCGTCGATGCGATTACCGTCGACGAAGGTCCCGTTGGTGGACTTCAGGTCGCGAATGATGGCGGGGTTGCCGACGACTATCTCGCAGTGTTCCCGGGATACCCCCGGGTCTTCGACGCGAATGTCCGCGTCCGTCCCGCGGCCCATGAGGGTGATTGCACGCACGAGCGGGTAGGCCTGGCCACCCACTTCGAGGCGGGGCTGTCCGCCGGATTGCGGAGCCGGCTGTTCGTCGGGACTCGACGTCGATTCAGGCTCAGCCGGCGCAGCCGAGGACGGCGCGGCCGGGGCTGGAGGCGCGGGGTCGACCGCTTCGACGACGCCTGCTCGGGAGGTGACTTCGGCTTTGGCTTCACTTCTGACCCGGAAGATGCCGGTCTCGAGTTCATCATCCTCGCCGAGTGTGACGCGAACCTCTCCGAGCAGGGTGTAGTGCTGCTCTCCGGCGTAGGTGGTGACGAGGGTGGCGAGCTCGGCGGCGAGAGCGTCTTTGAAGACAGCGAGCCGCTTGTAGTCGTGGTCGGAGAGCTCCACGTGGAAGACATTCGGAATGACAGTCCGGTCTCGATCTAGGACGCTGGCGCGGTCATCGACGTCCCGCTGCAGGGCGGCAGCAAGTTCGACTGGCTGAACTTCTGCCCTGAATGCCTTGGCGAAAGCCCCGTTGACCACCCGGTCCAGGGAGTCTTCGAACTTCTGCAGCAAACCCACCCATGGATGCTACTTCCCCGACCACGGTGCACTGTGAAGCCGGACCGCAGCGCACAAAGGCAAGTAGTTGGCTCACCAACGATGACCGAAATGCGGGCCTGTACCCTTTCGACGCTGCCCACTGCGGTGGGCCAGGCGCGAGTGGCGGAATAGGCAGACGCGCACGGTTCAGGTCCGTGTGCCCGAAAGGGCGTGGGGGTTCAACTCCCCCCTCGCGCACCACACGGTGCAGGTTCGCACGGTGCAGGCCCCTGCGGCTAGCCGCAGCACCCTCCTCCGCAGCATCCCCCCGAACTCGGCGCTGCCTCCGTCGAGGATCCTCCGGTTGATGTTGTCCCTACGGAGGCGACGTTCAACAACCGGACAGTGTCGTCGTGGCCGGCCGAACACGGTGCTGCATCACTCGACTGGCTCATGGGTCGCTGCAGGACGAACGTGTCACCGCATTGGCGGCAACGAAACTCGTACGCGGGCATGACGACAGATTACGACGCCCACCGAATAGGCACGCTCTGGTACCCGCGAATCACGTGAGACGGATACCGAGTTGGTTCTCCATCGAGTTCGAAGGCTGGCAGTGTGCGCAGCAGTTGGCGCATACCCACGCGTGCTTCAAGTTTCGCCAGTGGCATCCCGATGCAGAAGTGAATTCCCTCACCGAACGCGAGGTTCCGACTCCCGTCACGGTCGAGAATCAACTCATCCGGGCGATCGAATACCTGCGGATCTCGGTTGGCGGACGCGAAAATCATCAACACCCTTGACCCTGTTTCTAACTCGACGCCGTGCAGCGAAACAGGCTTGGTGGTGACGCGGGCGAGCCATTGCGCGGGCGCATCGAACCGGACGAACTCATCGATCGCAGCGGCGGTGGGAAGGTCGACCCCGTCGCCGAGTTCCTCACGCGTCACGGCACCAGTCGCGAGGGAATGGACCATAGTGCCGAGCAGGCTGGTCGTTGTTTCCATCCCCGCGGCGATGAGCAGCAACGTGAGCCCTTGAATTTCCTCGTGCTCCATGGAGCCGTCGTCGATGGCACGCGCGAGGTCACCGAAGACGTCGTCGGTGTAGTCGCCACCGCGACGCTGATCAACCTGCGCTTCCAGGAAGGACACGAGTTCGGCCCGCAGTTCGTAGGCCTGGGGGGACGGGCCGGATTCACCGGGGGGACGGTTGAGCATCTCGAGGCCGGTGTCGGTGGTCCAGGCGATGTCGGCTTCCGGGATACCCAAGATGCGGAAGATCGTCATGATCGGCAGCCGCTGCGTGAACGCAAGCCCGAGGTCCACGTTTGCATGCTTGGGCAGATCCTCCAGCAACTCTGCAGCGGTGGCTTCGACCATCGGTTCGTAACTCTTGACCGCCTTGTTCAGGAATCGCGGCGCGAGGACTTTGCGCAGTACGTCGTGCCGGGGTGGATCGAGTTCCTGGATGCTTCCCGGTCCGAAGAACTTCACGTACGTCCCGAGTTCGACGCCCTCGGCGCTAGAGAACGCTTCCCAGTTACGCAGACCTTCTTGCACGTCGGCGTACCGCGAGAGCGCCCACACGTCGTGCTCGGCGACGTAATACAGCGGGTGATGCTCCCGTAATTGTTGGTAGATCGGGTAGGGATCGAGGTGAGCCTCAGGTGACACCGGGTCGTAGATCGCCTGGCTTTTCGAGACCGGGCTGCTGGAGTCGAGGCGGCTTGATTCTGGTGCGCCAGGGGACTGCATGGTCACAAAGTACCGACGAAGCCGTCGTTAGCGCGAGACGACTGCGCTAATCGTCTCGGCGAACGCGCGTGCATCAGAAAAGTCGAACACGACCGCGTCCGGTCGATGCTCCTGGAGCGCAGTCGCATCGAAGATGCCGGTAGTTGTCGCGATGACGGGAAACCCCGATGCGTGGGCGGCCAGGATGTCCAGTGGCGTGTCTCCGACGATGACCGGCTGGAGCCCCTTCTGCAGCGACAACTGCTCCGCGGCGGCGGCGACGAGCTCCATGCGGGTGGAGTGCACGTCACCGTAGAACCCGGAATCGAAGTCGATGTGATCGGCGAGGTGCGCGGTGGTCACTTTGAGGCGAGCACGCTCGGGGGTGTTGCCGGTGAGAACCGATTGTGAGGCTCCGGCATGCGCGAGGTGAGAGAGCAGCTCCGCGGCGCCGTCGGTGGCGGTGGAGGGAGAGGTTCGCATGTCTTCCGCGGTCACCTCATCGATGACGCGAAGCGCGCTTGCGAGTTCGTCGTCGCTGGGTAGGTGGTCGGCGAACAACTCGATAATGATCTGCCGGTCGGTCTTTCCGACGCCCGCGGGGAGACGGTCGACGGGATGACCGAGAACGCTGCCGACGGCGTGCGCATGCCGGTCGCGGCTAGCGGGGGCGTGAGTGACGAGGGTGCCGTCGATGTCCCACAGAATGAGAACGTCGGCGAGGTGACTCACGCGAGCACGGTAGTCACTCGCAGAAACCGCCATCGCAGCACGGCTGGATGTAGTAGCAGGACGGGCAGAAGTCTTTCCCTCCGCGACGCTCTAGGTCAGACGCATCGCAGGCGGGGCAGGGCCCGGGATTTCCCATCACGAGGGTGAGCATTCCGAACTTCTTCCCGGGATCACGACAACCACGACTGAACTCGCGTGTCGATGAACGGATCGACGACGCGGGAAGCCTTACTTCGGTACGCGAACAGGGGTGGACAAAGGTGACGGTACGGATGCTCCGTACTCGGTGATGGCCTCGACGCGGAACCGGTGCTTGCCGGGCGGGCGCTTCACTCGGCATTCCAGAGGTGAGGTTGTCGTATCAATACGACACACGACCTTCCCTTTGGGGGTTGTGACGTGGTAACTCGTGACGGCGGGGTAGTCCACGGGTGACACACGGATGCGAATCGGCTTCTTCTTTGACGATGCTTTGAGCACCTTCGCGGTCGGCGCCTCAGGCCACAGCATCTCGGCGGTGGGCACGAGATTGGCATCCCCTTCGCCCTGGGTGTTATAGCCGCGGACGGTCATTCCGTCGACGCCGCCTGATCCCGTGGCGAAGGAACACGTGGTCTCGGCCGTCGAACACAGCAAAGCCCCGGAGGTGTCGAGGACGTCGTAGGCGACGACCGTGTCGAGGGAGTCGGCGGGAGCGTCCCACCAGACCGTCGTGGTTCCTTCCACCCGGGAGGACTGGACGTTCTGCGGCCGGCTCGGAATCAAGGGAAGCCCGGCGGTCGCCAAGGCAGCGTTGGCGAGCGTTCGGTAACTCATGCCGGTGAACCCGATCACCCCGGCGCCGGGGAGCCCGTTACAGGAGCCGCCGGCAATATTGCCGAGAAGTAGGGGAGCGTCGTTCTCGATGACGAAGCGTGGGCCGCCACTGTCGCCGGAGCACGCGTCGATCCCCGACTGCTTCGAGGACAAGATCGCCAGACCGTTGGAATTCCGAAAGTCATCGAGCACGCGCAAGAGCGGCAACGCCGCTCCGCGCGGGATATCAGTGGTGGGGCTGGACGGTGACGGAAAGCCGTACCCCAGCGCGGACACGGGGGTTCGGTCGTTCAACCAGCGCCCGAGTTCCGCTGTTGTCGCGAGACGGGAGAAGGTGACATCGCCCACGCCTTGATCGAGAACCACGAACGCGATGTCGTCGCCGGGAACATCGGTGCCGCGCAGTCGAAAGTCATCCGCGACGAACGTCTGCACCACGCGGGCCGGTGTGGCGCCTTCAACGCCGCCGCTGGTGATCCGGAACGCCGTTCCCGGGTTGACGACGAAGAACGATGAAGGATCGATTGGCCCACCGGTCGTCTCATCGATGACGCAGTGCGCGGCGGTCAACAGCACGGTTGGCTTCCACACTCCGGCGCTGCAGATCCCGTAGGAGTTACCGCGCACGGAGATCAACGCAGTGACGAACGGAGTGCCGGAGGCGTCACCGGCGGCCATCAGACGCGGCTGACGTTCTCCCGCGGTGCTAGGCGAATTAGTGCTGGGCGAGGTGGCGCTTCCGGCGGCGGCACTAGCCGAGGTGGCGCTTGCGGAGGTAGCGACAGGTATCGCGGCGAGCCAGAAGGCTGTGATGGCGGCGATGAACGCAATCGCACGCGAGCGAGTGCGAGGCCAGGCAGCTCGACCCGGGGCAGCGCGACCCGGGGTAGGTAGGGGTGTCGCGGTGCGGGCTAGCGGCACGTGCAGCGCTGTGACTCGGGTACGTGCGCCAGCGCTTCTTCGATGTGGTCGCCGCAACCGGTCCAGGTGACCTTGCCGCACTGGTTGCAAGGGGCGGGACTGCACACGGCGTTCTCCTCCGTGGGAACTGAGTGAGGTGGTCTTTCCTCCACCAGAGTACCCCGGGGGGTATAAATTCGACAACCCGGGCCTCCCTCGGTGTGGTTGGGTGCCATGCGTGAGCACGTGGGTGACAGAAACCGCCTACGCCGTCCTGTTCTTCATGGCTTTGACGTTTGTCTTCGTCGTTCCGTTCATTTCGCACCAAGTTTCCCGGTTTGGCTGGTTCCGGGGATGGCCGGCCGTCGTCTCCGCAGCGATGGTCCTCTACGGCTGTGCCCTGGTGGCCTTCACACTGTTTCCCCTCCCCGATTTCGCTGGTGACTACTGCGATGCGCACGCGGATGTGAATCATTGGCAACTCATCCCGTTCCAGTCGTTCATAGACCTTGCGGAATACGCCGCGAGCAACGGGCTGTTGGCCACTCTCACCTCCAACGTGCTGCTCCAGGTGACGATGAATGTCGTCTTCTTCGTTCCCTTGGGGTTCTTTCTCGCCTACCGGGGCCGTCGTTCACTCGGCGCGACTGCCCTCATCGGATTCGTGATTTCCTTGGCGATCGAGTTGACCCAGGGAACGGGCTTGTGGGGCTTGGCGCCCTGCCCCTATCGACTCGCCGACGTCGACGATCTGCTGACCAACACCACGGGAGCGTTGCTCGGCTGGCTGATCGGTAGAGCGGGAATCCGGCTCCTACCCGACCCGACGCCGGTCAAGCGGTCAGACGTCGATCCCCCGGGACCAACTCGACAAACCGTCGGATTCTTCCTGGACACTTACACGTACCTGCTTTTCGACGTCGTCATCATCATCACCCTGGGCTTGCTTGGCTTTGATCTGCTCGAGCAGCCAGGCTGGCGGATAGCGCTGCCCGCCACTGTGTCCTTGGTGATGTTCGTCCTCATCCCCCGGCTACGACGTGACCGCGCCGGACCAGGAATTGCCGGAGTCCACCTCGCCGTCGTGCACGCCAACGAAGCATCCACGCCAGCAACTCTGACCGCGCTTGTGGTGCGGTGGTTGATCGTGTGGCTCCCCGCGGCTGTGGTCGGCGTGTGGTGGCTGGCGGTATGCCTCGTCGTCGACGGTCTGATCACCTGGCGCGCTTCCGACCATCGACCACTCAGCCTGCGGCTGGCACGAACGCGACAGGTCACCCTCGAGTCGATGCATGGCGCGAACCGGAGTGAGACCCGCGAACCAACGCCCTAGCGTTACCCCGTGTCCGCCGACAGCGTTGTCCTCGCATGCCGCGCCATGCACGCCGCCGGTGGACCCCTGCCACTCGCCGAGCTCGCCGATCACGCCGGCTGCAGCGCGCGCCAACTCCAACGCGACTTCGACGACACCCTAGGAGTCTCCCCCCGCGAATACGGCGCCAGCGTCCGTGCGATGAACGCCCGCCACACCCTGCGCACATCACCGTCGATCACGGACGCGATCTACGACGCCGGCTACGGATCTGTGCGCGCCTTCTACGAGCAAGCCTCCGCACGCTTGGGCATGACACCGTCGGACTTCGCCGCCGGAGCACCCCAGCACCTCCTGGTGTGGTCGACGAGTGACTCGACCGTAGGAAAACTGACCTGCGCCGCCGGCCCTCGCGGTATCTGCTTGCTCCTGCACAACACCCCCGCAGCAGACGACGAGCGACGCATCCGCGACGAGTTCCCGCACGCGATCTGCGAGCGCGACGACGACGCGATGCGCGACGTCATGCACGCCCTGCGCCTCATCGCCGAGGGGAAGACAGCGCCGGAGTTACCGATCGACGTCACCGGCACCGCGTTCCAAGCACGCGTGTGGGCCGCGCTCCGCGAGATCCCCTACGGAGAGGTCCGCACCTACGCCGACATCGCTCAGGAGGTCGGAAAGCCGGATGCCATCCGCGCGGTGGGAAGCGCCTGCGGAGCCAACCGAGTACCCCTGTCCATTCCGTGCCACCGAGTCATCCGCACCGACGGCAGCCTCGGAGGATTCGGCTGGGGCCTCGAAGTCAAGGAAGACCTCCTCGCGCGCGAAGGATCACTGCAACCCACGATTCCGATCGCGTGAGCGCGAGCCAGCGCTGGTTGCCGTTCTATCTGATACTCGCCCTCATCTGGGGCTGCTCCTTCCTTTTCATTGAAGTCGGCCTCGAGTCGTTCACCCCGGCCGGCGTCGCGTTCACACGCATTGCCTTTGGGGCCCTAGCACTGATCATCATCAGCCTGGTCACCCGAACACCGATCCTTCCGCGATGGTCATGGAAGTACGTGTTCGTTGCGTCGATGCTGTGGGCGTCGATTCCGTGGATGCTCTTCAGTTTCGCTCAGCAGTACGTCACCAGTGCGCTGGCCGGAATCATCAACGGCACCACTCCGCTGATGACCCTCATCGCCATCATGATCGCCTTCCGCGAGGAGAAGCCGACCAAACAGCGAATCGTCGGACTCTTGATCGGGTTCGTCGGCATGGTGATCGTCGTCGGAGTCTGGAATCTGGTGCAGTCCGAGGAGAGCAGCAGCCTGATCGGTATCGGGGCGCTACTGCTTGCCGTCTGCTGCTACGGAACCGCGTTCCCGTTCGCGCGGCGCTATCTCTCCGGAACGCGCGAGCACGCGGCCCCGAATCCGATTGCTCTCGCCACCGGCTTAATGGTCGGTGGCCTCATCGTCACTGGACCGGTTGTCGCGGTCACCGGACTCACCCGCGAGGGCTCGGTGAGTGGCCCGTCGTTCTGGTCACTCGTCGCACTCGGAGCACTGGGCAGCGGGATCGCCTACGTGTTGAACTTCATCGTCGTGCAGCGAAGCGACGCGACAACGGCCAGCACCGTGACCTACCTGACCCCGCTGGTGGCGATCATCGTCGGTGCTCTCGTGCTCGGGGAGCGCATCACCTGGAACGAACCACTCGGAGGCGTGCTCGTCGTCGTCGGCGCCGCCATCGCCCAAGGGGTCCTGGTGCGGAGCCCACCCGCGCGAGCGAGATAGAGGGTTTCCGGAGACAATTGTGGGGCGATGAAAACCGATGTTCTTGTTGTAGGAGCGGGCCCCGCAGGGTCCGCAGCGGCCACATGGGCTGCTCGGGCTGGGCTCGACGTCACCCTCGTCGATGCGGAGACGTTCCCCCGGGACAAGCCGTGCGGTGACGGGCTCACCCCCCGCGCGATCGCCGAACTCGACGCCCTCGGTGCCTCTCAGTGGATCACCACCCGCGCCCGCAACGCCGGACTACGCGCCGCAGGTTTCGGTCAGACCCTCTACTTGCCATGGCCCGGTGGCTCTCTACCGAACTACGGCTCGGCTGCGGCGAGGCTTCAACTTGATGACGCCATCCGCAAAGTCGCCCTCGAAGCCGGCGTGACGCCCGTCGAAGGCTTGCGCGCGACCGATGTCGATCGCGACGAGCGTGGTCGCGTCGCCGCTGTCGTGTTCACGGATGCAGAGAAGAACAGCACGCGGATTCACTGCAACCGGTTGATCGTCGCCGACGGTGTGCGGAGCCAACTTGGACGAGTGCTTGGCCGCGAATGGCACCGCAGCACGGCCTACGGTGTCGCCGCCCGCGCGTACATCTCCTCCGGCCGCAGCGACGACCCCTGGATCTCCAGCCACCTCGAACTTCGCGGCACCCAGAACGAACTTCTCAGCGGGTACGGCTGGATTTTCCCGCTGGGTGACGGCGACGTGAATATCGGCGTAGGCACCCTCGCGACCGACAAGCACCCGGCCGAGGTCAACCTCCGTCAACTCACCAATCACTACACCGACCAGCAGCGCGAGGACTGGGAACTCGACGGCGAACTCCGCGCGACATGGTCGGCGATGCTGCCGATGGGCGGAGCAGTTAGTGGTGTTGCCGGGCCCAACTGGATGCTCGTAGGCGACGCCGCCGGGTGCGTGAACCCCCTCAACGGCGAAGGCATTGATTACGGGCTCGAGACCGGCCACCTCGCCGCGCAACTTCTGACGGACCCGTCGACAACGGATTTCTCGACCGTCTGGCCAACGATCTTGCGCGAGAAGTACGGGCTCGCGTTCTCCATCGCTCGTCGTCTTGCTGGGCTGCTGACCGTTCCCGGTTTCCTCACCACATTCGGACCGGTGGGTATGCGTTCGCAGTTCCTCATGACGATCGCGCTACGCGTGATGGGCAACCTCATTGCCGAAGAGGACAAGGACTCAATCGCACGCATCTGGCGCACCGCTGGCCGAGCGTCGATCAAGTTCGACGACCGGCCACCCTTTTCGTAGTACTTATCACATCTGATAAAATAGGGTGATGAGTCAGTCAATGGATCGAGTTTTGCGTTCGTCGGCCCGCCTCCAGGAACTTGTCCCTGATGCCGTTCTCGTCGGTGGCTCCGCTGCCGCCCTCTACGCGCACCACCGTGAATCCTTTGATCACGACCACGTCTTGACCGATCTGGCCGACCGCTACGAGCAAGTCCTCGAGGCTGTTGAAGCATCGGACGGATGGGCCACATCGGTCCGAGCATCCAAGCCACCCATGACGATCCTGGGCTCGCTGGATGGAGTGGAGGCAGGCCTTCGACAGTTGCGACGCTCGAAACCACTCGAGACCACGCAGTTCGAGATTGATGCCGACACCCGCGTGATTGTTCCCACCGTCGAGGAGATGTTGCGCGTGAAGGCCTACCTGGTCGTCCAACGCAACTATGTGCGTGACTACCTCAATGTAGTGGGTCTTGCAGATGTAGTCGGAACCGAGCAAGCCGTATCCGTGCTTGGGAAGATCGATGACCACTACACGGATCGTTCCGAGGAATCGGGCTCGGTACTCACCGACTTGGTTACCCATCTTGCCGATCCCAGGCCGCGCGATACCGATGTCATCGATGAGTTGCCTGAGTACAAGGGTCTCGATCCTCAATGGCACGAATGGTCGACGGTGGTGTCGCGATGCCAGGCACTGTCCCTTGCGCTAGCAGGAGCACAGTGATGGCCCTGAACTTTCGTAACGTCAACGCTTCACCGAGCGATCCCGTTGCTACCTGGCCGTACGAGGCCTTGGTGACGGCGATCGAGCAGGGGCTTGTTCCCGATTGGCGTCCGATCTTTGATGAACTGAAGGTCGATCCATGGGGTCCGGTGTCCCGGAAGATCCAGCGGTATCTGGAGTACGCCCCACGCGATGGCGTCACCGTCCTGTTTCGCCTAGCCATCGATAGAGCACGGGACAACGCCGAGGCTCGCGAACGTTCACTGGTGGCAGCTCGGGTTCGCGGGGCGATTGAGGCCTCCGGCTTGACCGCGGGGCAGTTCGCTGAGCGCGTCGGTACGTCGGCCTCAAGACTGAGCACGTACGCGCGTGGGACGGTGACTCCGTCGGCCCACATGTTGATCCGCATCCTCGATACACCGGAACTACTCGAACGCTGACGCAATGTCCCGGTGACAGACGGTGATGCACGTCGCACCGATGTGGATGCATCACTTGATCAAGACGTCTGACGGCAAGACACCTCGAATGCCGGAACCGCTATGCGTGGGTTCCTATCGCGGCTGAGCAATGATCGCGGCGAGGCCAACGATCACACCGTTGACGGAGCCGACGATCGTGACCACGGTCAACCAGATCGCGTAATCGATCCCGCCCATCGGTGGCGTTGAGGGTTCCCCCGATCCGCCGAGTCCGAAGAGCGCTGCGAGTACGAATCCGACGAGGGCTCCCAGCGTCGTCGTTCGCCACAGAACCGACCACACACCGGATCGCTCACGCACCCGCCACAGCCACGGAAGCGCAAAGCCGATAGCAACACAAATAGCGAGGAGCCCGACGACGATCCACCCAAACCCGAGCGGGGAGGTTTATCGGCTCCCGCCAGCATCACGAGAAGCCACAGTGCGAAGAACCCGCCAGCGATCCACCAGGCACGCGCGGGAGGGACGTTCCTCAGAACTCCCAGTCCTCACTGAGGACGTCCTCTTGCATGCTCATCCGCAACGGGACGGTGCGCAGCACAGCTGGCGGTGACGCCAAAAGGGGCGGCATCGACTGCATGAGCGATTGGAATCCGTTTGAAGCCCGGTGTTCGTTCTCTGCGTCCTCGTCTTTGAAGATCTCGTACAACCACACGATCGTTTCGTCGTCAGGATCCAAGCTCACAACAAACAGCTCCGTACCGGGTTCTTCACCCAGTCCATCGGCATAGGAGTTCAAGACATCCAAGAGCGCCGGACGCATGCCCCCGTTGCAGGTGAGCCGCACCATCAGGGAGCGGCGCCCAGGCAGCAGCACGCTGCGGGGCGCGAAAACCTCTTCCGCTTCAGCCATGACTCACGCGGCTTCGTAGTTCGCGACGTACCAGTCGTAGGTGGAGGCAACACCGTCCCGGAGTTTGATCGTGGGATGCCATCCGAGCGCGTTGATCCGCGACGTGTCGAGCAACTTACGAGGCATTCCGTCGGGCTTGGAGGTGTCCCACTCGATTTCGCCGTCGAAGCCAACGACGGACGCAACGGTTTCAGCAAGCTCCTTGATGGGGAGGTCGTCGCCCCAACCCACGTTGATGGTCTCGGGAGAGTCGTACATGTCTATGAGCATGAGGCATGCGTCGGCGAGATCGTCGACGTGCAGGAACTCGCGCCGCGGTGCACCTGTGCCCCAGACCGTTACCTTGTCCCGTCCGTCGCGCTTCGCCTCATGAAAGCGGCGAATGAACGCGGGAAGAACGTGCGAGGACTCGAGGTCAAAGTTGTCATTCGGGCCGTAGAGATTCGTCGGCATTGCGGAGATCCAGCGCTTGCCGTACTGCGTGCGAAAAGCCTCGATGTAGTAAATGCCTGAGATCTTCGCCATGGCGTACGCCTGATTTGTCGGCTCGAGTGGCCCGGTCATCAATGACGACTCCCTAATCGGCTGCGTCGCGTGCCGCGGGTAAATGCACGAGGAGCCGAGAAAAAGAAAACGATCGACGTCCGCTTGATGCGCCGCATCCATCACATTCGTCTGGATCAGCATGTTGTCTTGCAAGAAGTCCACCGGGTAGGTGGAGTTCGCCATAATTCCGCCCACGCGCGCGGCGGCGTCAATTACCACATCTGGCTTGGCCTCGTTGATGGCGTCAAAGGTGGCGGCTCGGTCACGAAGATCGAGTTCAGAGGAACGCCATCCGAGGATCCTGCCCGCACCGGCCGTTTCGAGTGCTCGCACGAGCGCCGAGCCGACAAGCCCGTGATGGCCAGCGACGTAAACCGCCTTGTTGGACCAGTCGATGGGCACGTTCGCATCCTGCCACAAAACGTTGCGACTGCCGTTGGCTGTGGCAGGGATCCACGTCCGTGAGAGTGAGGCAATGGTCTTAGGAGGTCGTGGTGTTGTGACCGGGCGAATACTGCAGCAACTCGTCTCATCTAGGGTTCTCTTGTGACACTTCTTCGCAAGAAGACACCGTTGCCGCCAGGCAAGTACCGCATGGGCGGCAAGCATTTCAAGAACGACGATGCCTTCATCCGTACGGCCGTACGAGATGTGAAGCGCCTAGAGCGTCTTGCTGGTTTAACGACAGACTCTCGATTGCTCGACTGGGGCTGCGGTGCTGGTCGCCTCGCGGTGGGCGTGCGCGAACACTTTTCCGAAAGGCGAATCGCGGACTATCACGGCGTTGACGTCCAACCAGACTTGATCAGTTGGGCGCGGGAGAACCTCACGGCTCCGGGCTTTCGTTTCACGTGCGTCGACGTTGCCAATGAGCGCTACAACCCCGCGGGGCTACCCGAGCGAACAATTGCGGCAGACCCTGGTTCTGTGGATGTCTTCTACGCCTATTCGGTCTTTTCCCACATGAGTGACGACGACACAGCCGCCTACTTGCACTTGATCGCCGAGGCTCTCAGTCCGGCTGGGAAAGCCTTCGTTACTTGTTTCGTGGAGGAGGGTGTGCCGGACTGGGAGGAGAATCCGGAGGACTACGGACCACTTGCGTGGAAGGGGCGTCTGCATTGCACCCGCTTTGCCCGGAGCCATTTCGAGAGCCTGGCCGCGGAAGCAGGGATGGCTGTTGATCGCTTTGTGTACGGCAGGGAAACCGACGGTCAAAGCCTGTACGTCCTGCGTACGGCTGACTGACTCCATCAGGGTGGACGGCAGGCTAATTTCTGGGGTGCTGACTCCCTAAACCCGCCTCAGATTGATGTCGCTCGGCGTTGCGAACCCGATCCTGGGTTAGCCTGCTTGGACGCCCACGAGGGCTGGTGTTCCTGCCCGTGAAGAAAGGCCTTTTCTTATGCGACGAGCGCTCATCTCAGCAGCCGCCTCCGCTGCCCTACTCGGTTCAACGGTGGCGGTGGCACCCATGGCTGTCGCTGCCAACCCAGTACCGGACGTCGCATTTGGGATGCACGTGCCACAAATCGCCAACGGTGAAAAGCCGAACGCGAATATCGGAAGCATTCGTCTTTGGGATGCGGGGGTCGCGTGGGGCCAGGTGCAGCAGAAAAAGAAGAAGTTCTGGTGGAACGGGATGGACGCGGCGATTGCCAGCGCCAATGCGCAGGGCATGTCGATCACCTACGTTCTCGGCTCCACACCGAAGTGGGCCCAAAAGAAGGCGCCGAAGGGCAACTACCCCTACGGGGGCACCGGGTCGGCAAACCCGAAGATGGACGTGTGGAAGAAGTGGGTGAAGACGGTCGTGCAGCGATATGGGGCGAGCATTGATGCCTACCAGATTTGGAACGAGGCGAATCTCTCCGACTTCTACGACGGTTCTCCCAAGCAGATGGCGAAATTGACCAAAGAGGCATACAAGATCATCCGCAAGTACGACCCGAGTGCCAAGGTGGTGGCGGCGAGTAGCACGGTCCGTCTGACCAAGTCCTACAACCGCTTCTTCCCGGAGTACCTCAAGCAACTCAAGAAGCAGAAGTGGCCGGTCGATGCGATTGCCGTTCACACGTACCCGCCGGGCAAGGACACCCCGGGCGACAGACTGAAACTTCTCGACAAGGTCGTCAAAGACATGAAGAAGGGGAAGGTCCCGTCGCGTATCGAACTTTGGGATACCGAGGTCAATTACGGAATCAAGGGCCCCGGTAAGACCAAGGGTCAAAAGATCACTGGCCAACAAGCGGCCGATTGGACGTCCAGCACGTTCCTGGACTCGATCCTCATGGGGGTGGACCGGACCTACTGGTACTACTGGTACCGCCCGGATGGCCGCCTGGGGATCATCCTTGATAACGCTGCCGATGGAGACTTTGGACGCCTTGGTTATCAAACAGCGTATGACTGGATGACAGGCTCGTTCTATTCGTGCACCCGGGGCAGCAAGAAGCAACCCAACGTGTGTCAACTGGGTGATGCGATCAATCCTGAGGTTGTTGTGTGGAGCAACGAGGGGGTAGGTACTTACACTGTTCCTCAGGGAGCAACGTGGCAGTGCAACTCACTGAATCAGTGCTCCCCGACTGCGGCAGGAACACAACTCGCGATTGGTGGTAGCCCTCTATGGTTCGGAAGCCAAGCCAACTACGACAAATTGTTGGTGAAGCAGCAGGCAAGCGCGGCGGCTCGCGCCGCCGTGCAAGCGCAGCCGTAGCGTCTTTCGGGGCAGCGGTATTACTCCTTGCGGGTTGCGGTGGGAGTGAGCAAGACAGCAACGACGCTGGCGATACCCCTGCGCCGGAAAGCCCGACGTCCGAGGAAGTGAGCGAGGACCCCAACGCCATTCAGCGCTCCCTCGTGGGGTTGCACATCGAGGGGGCCGAGGGAGGAGCCTGGGCATCCGCACCCTTCGGCGCGCTGCGCCTGTGGGACAACGGCACTGGCTGGTCTCAGATCGAGCTGGAGAAAGGCGAATTTAAGTGGGACAACCTCGAGGGTGTGCTCGAGAACGCCTCGAGCAAGGGCATGGAAGATATCCTTTATGTTTTGGGAACCACGCCGGAGTGGGCGGCTCAAGAAGTAAACGATGCGGATTACCCCCAGCCGGGCGCCGCGAGCGCTCCCGCAGATCTGGATGATTGGGACGATTGGGTAACCGAGGTCGTCACGCGCTTCGGTGATCGCATCGACAACTACCAGATCTGGAACGAAGCGAATCTCGTTAACTTCTACCGCGGGACTCCAGTTGAAATGGCGGAGATGACCAAGAGGGCATACGACATCATCAAGGCCAACGACCCCGACGCGCGGGTTGTCGCCCCCTCACCATCCACCCGATTGACGGCTTCCTTTGATCGTTTCTTCCCCGAATACCTCACCGAACTGGAGAAACTGGGCTGGCCTGTGGATGTGTGGGCCGTTCACACCTACCCGGATGGCCAAGGCACACCGAGTGACCGCGCACTGCTGATCGAGAAGTTCACCGACACCTTGGCGGCTGCAGGTGCTCCGGAGCTTCCCATCTGGGACACGGAAGTGAACTACGGAATTGCGGGGCCGGGTGATATCGAAGGTCGTGAGATAACGGGAAGCGACGCCGCTGGAGATGTCGTTCGAACGTTCGTTGATGACCTGCGTTTGGGCGTGGAGCGTTCGTATTGGTACATCTGGTCGCTTGCCCCGCTGGAGTTTCTGGGCATTCAAGCCTTCGCCGGCTCAGATGCGGAGCAAGGTTTCTTCGCCCTGGACAACTGGGTGATCGGCGCGAGTTTCGACGGGTGCAGCGAGAACGCCGGGGCAGTTGCCTGCGACTTCAGTCGGGACGGCACCCAGTGGGTGGTTGCGTGGGCCAGTGACGGTGAGGCGACCTACACCACTCCAGAAAACTCCCAGCTCATCTGTGACCCGCTTGCGAACTGCGAGGAAGCTGGGCCGAGCACGGACATCACGCTCACCCAGACCCCCATCCGCGTCTATCTGCAGTAGGGCGAAATAGGGGCAGTGGCACCCCGAAAGAGCCCGACATCAGAGGGTTTGGCGACGCCGCTGGTACCTTCGTGGAGGCATGCTGGCGAAGTGAGACGCGTTCTGGAGGTGACCAATGGCGTTGAGTGACGACCTTGGCTCACCGAAGGCGGGAGAAGGGGAAGAGGCGGACCAACACCCCTCGACGACGTCAGCAGGCTCTATGAGTTCTTCCGCGAGCGCCACCTGGTCGAGTACCTCGCACCGAGACAAGCCTCAGTTGAGGCGTGATCCGTTGCGGGTTTACGCGACCCGAGCGGTTGTCTGGGATCTCCTCGCCGTCACAGCGGCCTCGGCGATCGGCTTTATCCTCCGCTGGACTGTTCCTTACAACCTCAATATCTCGGACAGCACCTACGTTTTCTTCGCTCTCGTTGTTGTCGTGAGCTGGTTTGTGGTTTTGGTTCTTCGCGGCGCGTACGACACCCGGATTCTGGGCGTGGGGTCGGAAGAGTTTAAACGAATAGTCGGGGCTTCCGCGATGGTCTTCGGTGCGATCGCAGTTGTGTCGTTTGCCCTCAAGTTGGATCTATCTCGCGGTTTCGTCCTCATCACTTTTACCGTCGGCATGCTCTTGCTACTCATCGTGCGGTGGATCTTGCGCGCGTGGTTGCGCCATGAGCGCATGTATGGGCACTTCTTGCACCGCACCATCGTTGTCGGCTCGGGCAGCGCTCAGGCCGAGATCGTGGACATGCTCGATCGTGATCCGGTTGCTGGATTCACCGTCGTGGACGTGATCGATGAACCAGGGACGGATGTCACGGATCAGGTTCTCGATCGCTGGCTGGACGAAGTGATGACGCGCATTAACTTGGAGGACGCGGACACCGTGGCGGTAGCTGGTTCGCGCGCGCTGGAGCAGACAGTCATCCAACGTCTGGCATGGCGCCTTGAAGGACCGCGCGTCGATCTGCTGGTCGCACCGAATATCGGCGATGTGGCAGGCCCCCGCGTCACGATGCGCATGGCAGCCGACCTGCCACTGCTGCATTTGGATGAGCCCCGCCTGACTGGTCCGAAACGCGCGATCAAACGAACCTCGGACGTGATCTTCGGGACTCTGTTGCTTCTGCTCTTCTCGCCGTTCATGATCGTGGCTGCCATCGGCACCTTCGCCAGTAGTCGCGGACCGGTGCTTTACCGACAACAGCGGGTCGGTCGTGGCGGCGACATGATCACGGTCACCAAGTTCCGCACGATGTATGTCGGTGCGGATCAGCAGCGGGGTGATGTCATCGGCACTCCGGACCCGGAGATGTTAGGCCGCTACAAGTCCGATCCCCGGATCACACCCTTCGGTCGGATCTTGCGTCGATGGAGTATCGATGAGATGCCTCAGGTGGTGAATGTGATTGCCGGCAATATGTCTCTGGTGGGACCGCGACCGGTGTTGACTGAAGAACTCGGCCTATTCGACGACGCCGACCACCGTCGACACCTCACCAAACCCGGCCTCACCGGCCTGTGGCAGGTATCTGGCCGTAAGGAAGTCGATTGGGACGAACGCATGCGAATGGACCTCGATTACGTCGAAAACTGGTCTCCTGCGCTCGACCTCGTGATCGTGGCGAAGACCGCAAAAGTTGTCTTGAGTGGAAAAGGCGCGTACTAGCCGCTGTTGCCGGCCATAGGCCAGTCAGTTCGTAGACTGTTTGGGTGTCACATTTCGGCCCCGATGGGCAATCTCAGGGTGACGAGGGTCGTCCAGACACCACTCGTCGATCGACGGGGACCGTATTCGCGGTCCTGGGAGTCCTGGTAGCCGTCGTTGTCGGGGGTCTTGTCGTGTGGTTGCAGGTAGGGCTTGCCTACTCCTTGGCCCTGCTTGGGTCTGGAGGTCT